>JABLTL010077475.1_pt1 | contig 12150 bp, 11 predicted proteins | sample 7160151 | NCBI WGS metagenome assembly JABLTL01 (sample SAMN14651223, study PRJNA627086) | human gut metagenome | isolation source: feces | host: Homo sapiens
CTAATGATGACAAGATGAGAAGCCAATACCTATACGAAGTGGCAGAAGGTGTTGAACTCCTCAAGATTGGTATCGTGTATGGTAGCAACGCCAGTGGCAAAACCACCCTGCTCGATGCCCTGTCATTCTTCCGCCGCACCATGCTCGACAACCCGGAAAACAAGAATATGGGAATGGGGGTACGTTCCTTTTCTTCTGGATAATCACAGCCGCAAGAAGCACTTTCTGTTACAGATGCTGAAAGCGAGCGACTTCATTTACCATTCCTTGGAAGTATTTATCTAGATAAGGAGGATTAGACCGAGTTGTATGGAGAGTATAAAAACATTATATAGAAAACTTAATAATATAGATAAAAATGAATTTTGAGATTACAGCAATCAGATACCAAATGCCTGGAAAGGATTTCGAGGAAAAGACCAAAAATGCCAAAGATTTTGTAGCACAGCTACCTATTCCATCTATGGTCTATTTGAAAAGAGAACCAGATAATGTTTATAGTTCAAACGCTATCGCCGTGTACTATCAGAACTACAACAAGATTGGTTATATATCAGAAAACTATACAAAAGAAATACAACGTGTATTTCCCCCAGAGCTGTCCTCTACAACAATAGTAAAGGCTAAGGTGATAGGCAAGATTGGCAACATCACTTTAACGGCAGATGTTGACACCCCCAAGGAATGCCTATTGGCCCCCGAACCATACAAAAGACGAATCGCTCCATCCCCATTTGATATTTCCATGCCATTCATGGAGGAAGAGAATAAGATTGAATTGGTTACTAACTTACTGCTACCAAGAGATTTTAATGATAAGGATGCCGAAGAACTCATTAATCTAAGTGAGTACTACTACAGCCAAATTCCCCTAACACTCTGCGATGTTGATTGCAAAAACACAAGTCGCATTCTCAACAAGTTGAAAGATTTCACAAACAATCACACTGCAATATCAAGTTCAACTAAAAAGAAATTAGAAGATCTCTGCCATAAAATCCAGAACCTTGTGGCAAATATACATAGAGAAGAGGATAGAAACAAGATTTACGAGAATCATCTGGCTAGAATGAAAGAGTTTTTCTCAAATGAAAAGGATGGATTTTTTAAAAGATACGACGACAACTATCTAAAAGCACCACTGGGTCTGGCTAAAACGGATATTCTAAAATCTGAACTCAACAGACTGACAGATTGGCTAGACAAAGTGCCAAGAGGTATATTCCACTCCCACAACTTGCAAAAGAAAGATATCGTACCACAAATGCGTTATCTGCACCTTTCAAGAAGAGAAATGTATGATATCATGGGTACCGAACTTGTGGTTTTAAGACTCAAAGAGCAACTCTATCAAAACGAGTCAATGTCTAATCAGGAATCCAATACAGACCAACAAAACGTAGTTCCTGATGAAGTAATCATCCCACACGACTGTAGAGAAGCTATTATTAAAGTAATGAAGCCTACATTTACTTTACCCAATGGAGTTGTGATGAATTCAAGAAATCAAATTATAAAAGCAGCTTCTGTGATTGACTTGACAACCAATGTACAGGTAGCTATGATGATGGCTGTTGTCATGGAAATAAAAGCTATTCGTCCAGGAACAAAGTGTATTGATTTTATCCGTGCCTTGATTGGAATTGGAGTGCTAAAGTATAGCGATGAAAAAGCCATAAAAAATATGGCAGATGGAATGAACAGAAAATTGCACGGAAGCCAGAAGAAGGACAAAAAAGTACCTTCACTCCCACCAAAACATTTACAATGGTCGGGAACTGATAGAAATATCGGAGATGACATCTATAAAGCTATGACAACTGCAGAACCATAATCTTTTGTTTCTTGAAAACAAAATACGCTATAGAAAGCGGCAACGATTATCCTACAAAAGGATAGTGGTTGCCGCTTTTTGTGTTTTTAGGGTTCCGATTGATTCCTTGATTTTATTCCGATTGATTCCGAATGATTCCGAATGACTCCGAAAACACTGAATTTCAACGATTTAAAACGAAGAAATTTGCACTTACACGAATATTTCGCCTTAACTTTGCATCAGCTTTCAGCAAGATCGGAGCCACAAACTAAAGAGCCTTAAAGGAAGGTTAGGTCTTGCTTTATTAAGATTATGAACGCAAAATTGATGCGTGTGGTGCAGCAGGGAGAGGCCTTCGCTGTGCAGAGTCAGAAGAGTGAGAACGGACAGCTCATGAAATGCAACATCGTGCTGCAGGAAATGGGCGGAAAGTTTGAGAACCAATACGTGGCTACGATGCTCGGAAACATGGCTATGTTCAAACTGGCACCAGGTGATGTTGTGGCAGTAACGCTCAGATTTTCTACACGTGAATATAATGGACAGGTGTTCCAGGATATTCTCCTCACTGACATGTATAAATTGAATTGATTCACAGTCAGTTTTATTAGTTTTTAATTATTAACCGAGTGGAGTGAGTGAAGGAATCTCCGGAGGTAAGGTAGCGCTACGTTTCTCGCTTTCTTTGCTCTTAAATTCACTAAGGTTATGAAAAAGGATTTTAATGACATCCACAAGTTGATGAACTGCCAGCACACTCAGAAGAGCGGCATGGCTTACTACGATGATACTCATTATTTTCTGTTTGCACCCGATAATCCCGTAGTGGGCAGCATGCCCCGCTTCCATCGTCTCGGCATTGCACAGCAGTTGAACGACGGCTCCTTCGAATTCGTTCCAAAGCCGCAGCTCAAGACGCAGTCGCTGCTGATCAAGAAGCTGGCGCACGGTCGTGTGTCGAAGACCAAGGATGGTGCCATCCAGCTCACCCTGAAGGTTTACTGCGATGAGGGTGTGAACATCAGCGAGACAATTGCTGCCGAGGCTGAGATAGCACGAGATGCCATCGTGGAGTATCAGCTGAAGAGATAGAACAAAGAAGGATTTGGGGCTTTCTAGAAGAAGAGGGTATTTCGAAAGGAAGGAGAAATTTCGAAAGGAAGAAGAAATTTCGAAAGGAAGAAAGCGTTCCAGTTGTTCCAGTTGTTCCAATTGTTCCAAAAAGGAAAAGTAGGACAATACCCCTTTCTTATATCTTTATAACTATTTAATATATAGATAGTTATATATAAGGAGAAGATTTAGAACCCTCAAAAATTTAATTGGAACAACTGGAACTGGAACGCCCATCCCCACCCCACTTTTCTCTAGAAAGCTCATTATCAATAAATTAAGAGAAAATGAAAACAATAAACTTGAAGTACGATATTTCAAAAACTACTGCTCCGAAGATGCCAAAACTGGGAAAAGGTACCGAATGTGTGCAACTTTTGCTCTCGCAGGTATCAAAAGACATGCACGAGCCCCTGGTTCCTATGTTTTTCCCCATTCTTGGAGCACAGGTCAGTGAGACCGAATTCCAATATCCCGACCTCAGTTGGAAGGAGTTGTGTGGCATGATGGGCAATCTTGTTGCCGATTCTGGCTGTAATAAGGGTCAACTGTCCAACATCGTGGAGGCTATCTGTCACAACTTGCGAGAGCACGACAACACGGAACTGGAGAAGCTCGTGGAATGGCAGAAACAGATGAAGATGAAGTCGGCGAACAAGGAAAAACCAGCCCGCCCCGACGTGAGTTTCTGGTTTCCACCAGCCGACGTTACCAACGCTGCCTTCATCCAGAATGCTATGGCTTGCGAGAAGCTGGGCGAGAGAACGCAATACCTGAATCTGCCCGAGGTGGAGATGGCCGACAGGATGTGCGGCGGGCATAAGCAGATTTCGCAGATGCTGCGCAACATCTACGACCGCCAGCGATCGGGTGCCTTGCGTGCCACGGTAGAGGGTGTGACGGGCAATCCTGTGCTTCGTGCCAACCTCACCATCTCATCTACTCCGTATGCCGCCCGAAAATTCTATAAGAACGAACTCTTCAATGGTACCTTCGGGCGAATGGTGTTCTCATATAAGGCACGAATGGGGCGTGATGGCAGAATCCCAAGACAGGGAAAATATGATGAGGGGTTCTATAAAAAGCTCGACGAATATCTGGTGAAGCTCAGCATCTGCAAGGGCAGGTTCATCATCAAGCCACTCAATAAGCTGGCAGATCAGCTGGCTGCAGACATGGCTTCACTTGCCGACCTAACGGATGATGATGTGCTCTGGGACATCTCGAAGCGTTCTATCGTGTCGGCATGGAAGGCGGGGTGCCTGCTCTGGGTGCTGAACAACCAGACATGGACGAAGGCGATGGGCGAACTGGTGGAGTGGCTGGTGTATCACGACCTATGGAGCAAGATGCAGATCTTTGCGGATTTGCTGAATCAGGAGGCAGACTCTGTAAGCGAGGCACAACGGAGAGGTCCGAAGAACCTGCTTGATGACCTGCCCAATCCTTTCAATGAGTCGCAGCTGGAGGCTCTCCGCATCTCGCTTGGCAAGACGAAGGAGGGCACGAAGGGACAGATTAGGAAATGGGTGTTCCGCAAATTCATCACCTACAGCAACCAGACGGGGCTTTACACGAAGACGCAGGAGTATCTTACGGGCACGCCGGAAGCGAAGAGGGGGAGCTGCAGGACGAGCGATGGCTGCGGGAAAGGTAAAGGGACGAGCGATGGAATCGCTCGGAACGGGGGCTGGAGAGGCGACCTGGAAATGAGTGACGACAAAAGCGATAACGATACGGCAGCGGATGAGAAGAAAAAGAGAGGAGACTGATATGATGGAAAAATATGAGATTCAAAAGCTACGCGACCTTCCTATTGAGGAGGTCGCCGAGCAGCTGGGGATGGAGGTGGAACGGCATAAGAGCCTCTGCCCTTTTCACGACGACCATCATGCCAGCTTCTCGTTTAATGCGGGGAAAAATATCTGCAGATGCTTCGTATGCATGAAGGAAGCCATCGGCACCATCGACCTGGTGATGAGAATCCTAAATCTCGATTTTCCAAAGGCCTGCCATTGGCTGGCTGATAAGAATGACATCTTTCTGAATGAGGGGAAAACCGGAGAAGGAAGGGTATTCCGTTCGGCTTCAAGTTCTGGTTCTAGTTCTGGTTCTAGTTCTGGTTCTAGTTCTGGTTCTGCATCCCGAACGGCTCCCTCCTGCTCTCCTCCCTTCGATGCCTACAAGTACGGGCACTTCTTCGAGCATCCCTGGCTCAACCTGGCGGCCAGAAGGTTTCTCTTCGAGGAGAGGAAGATTGATGAGAGAGTGGCTGCATGGTGCAGATTGACTTCCTGGACGGATAAGAAGGGCGTGAACTGGCTGCAGATTCCATACTTCAGCACGAAGGGGAAGCTGATTGGGATTCAGAACAGGAACCTGGATTACAAGAAAGGGGAATCAGCTCCCCGATTCCGCTTTCCCTATGGTGCAAAATGCTCCATCTACAATCTGCCTATCGTGAGGGGGATGGCGCCGGGCGAACAGCTCTTCATCACCGAGGGATGCAGCGACTGCTGGGCTATGCTCTCTGCCGGACACAAGGCGATTGCCATTCCTTCTGCCACGATGCTGAAACCCGACGACAAGAAATGGCTGGCGGAAATCGGCTCGCAGCTCAAGATAGAATGGCACATGTTTCCCGACAGGGATGCGCCGGGCGAAAGCCTCTTCCTGCAACTCAAGGAGATTCTGCCCTCGCTGGTGCACCACCAGCTGCCCCCAGGATGCAAGGATTTCAGCGAGTATTATCTGAAAGAGAAAACCGAGTTTATCAATTTTTAAAACAAGAAGAATATGGAAGAATTTATCATTCGTACGTACACCAAGAAGGAACTGGCCTTGATGTACTTTCCCGAGAGTTATCCACGCACAGCCGTCAACCATCTGATGGCTTGGATTCATCTCTGCACCCCGCTATGGAATGAACTCCTGGATATGGGGTACCGCAAGACGAGCAAGGCCTTCTCGCCTAAACAGGTGAAGGCCATCGTGGAGTATCTGGGGGAACCGGGATAATGTTTAATGTTTAGAGTAAAAATGTGCCGCTATCGCACGGCATCAGCCACCATCGCACAACTGATGGTGGTTGTTTTTGTATCTTTGCATCGTGATTCAGAAAGCGCTAAAAATCACTTTCCTAGTTGGAGAAAAATATTTCTCCAGTTGGAAAAATGAAAAAAGGCTTCTGGGGGAAAGACCGGATTGCTAGTATTAACATTTAAAAATCGTATTGCTTATGAAACAGAACATGAAAGCATTCATCAAGTATCTCATCGTGGCCGTATGCTCTGCCATCGTCACCTTCCTCACCAGCTCGTGTACCGCGGGACTCGTGATCGGGAAGAACCAGAGGCAGCAGCAAGAGAACAATATCTCGACAAGGGCCGACTCTAGCCACTTCGTGCCTACTATCACCATACGATAGTCAGCTTAGAGTTAGAGTTAAAAGTTTACAGAGTATTAACAATTTAAAATTCAAGTAATTATGTCTATCAATTTGAAAGCAAAGGAAACCCTCATCCAGGTGGGTGAGTTGAAAGGTAAGTATCGTTTCGTGCTCAGTACCGAGCTTTACAGCAAGCTCCCGGAGAGCAAGGTTATCAAGGAGGCGGCTCTGAGAAGTGGCGTGAGCCGCGGCGTGATGCAGGCGTGCTGGGATGCTGCCGGCGAGGTAATCAAGGCGTGGTCAACCGAAGGCCACTCCGTAGCTATCCCAGGTCTGGGAACCATGCGATTCGGCGTGCGCGCCAAGAGTGTGGCTACCGTGGGTGAGGTGGCAGGCAGCCTCATCACCGCCCGTCGAGTAATCTTCACTCCGAACGTGGATATCAAGGATGAGCTGCAGAGAACTCCTATACAGATTACCTGCATCGACCGCAACGGCAAGGTGGTGAAGAACGTTACCTCGGGCGACAGCGGTGACGTGGAAGACCCTGACAAGGACCCAAACGGCGGCGGCACTAACCCTGGCGGCACCGGAAACGGTGATAACCCTGGCGGCGGTTCACAGCCTGGAAATACCGAGGGAGGTAATACCCAAGGCGGTAATACAGAGGGCGGAAATACCGATACCGGCGATACCGGCTCTGAAGGCGGTGGAGATTTTGTAGATATGTAACCGTACATCTTAGGATTACAAATCACATCTCCCCATTCCACTCTCTATTTTCTGTTAAGTCTTTATACGCAGAATCCCCAATCCCAAGGCTCCATTGCGAGCCCCGGATTGGGGATTTTTATCATTAATAAGGAAACAGCAGCGGCAGGACGAAGGTCATCACCACGCCGATGATGATCTGCAACGGCAAACCGACCTTTACATAATCCATAAACGTGTAGCCACCCGCCTTCATCACCAGCGCATTAGGCGGAGTGGAGAACGGAGAGGCGAAGCACATGCTGGCTCCCAGGGTCACCGCAAAGAGGAAGGAGTATGGACTCACCCCCACCTGCTGGGCTGCCACCAGGGCTATAGGCGCCATGAGAACCGCCGTGGCGGTATTGCTGATAAACATCGTCATGAGCGAAGTGGTGAAGTAGATGCCTGCCAGGAGAGCCGTAGGGCCCATCGCGCCCAGGCTATCCACCAGCCCCTGAGATACCAATGCCGAAGCACCCGTCTTCTCCAGCGCCGTTGACATCGGCATCATGGCGGCTATCAGCACGATGCTCTCCCAGTTGATGGTCTTGTAGGCAGCCTCCACGTTGCGGAAACATCCGGCAAAGACGGTGAGCAGTCCGGCGATGATGACCGCCGTAACCGGAGCCACCGGGATGAAATCGAACACCATCATGGCTATCATCAGCAGCATGATGGCTGCAGCCACAGGCGCCTTGTAATCCAGCAGAACCTTGTCGGCAGCCTTCTCCGGCTGATCCAGCACCACCCAGTTGGAAGTATCGGCTGTAAGATGCGCCAGGTTGGTCCATTCGCCCTGCACCAGCAGCATGTCGCCCACGTGCAGCTTGGTGGCTATCAGATTATCCGTAATGTATTCGTTGCCACCTCTGCCACCCTCAGAAGAAGATGAGCCTCCGCCTCGCTTCACACCCAGCACGTTGATGCCGAATCGCTTGCGCAGGTTGGCATCGCCGATGCGCAGACCGGCGAAGTTGGAGGTAGGCATCACAACGATTTCCGTCAGTCCCAGGTCGTAGAAATCAATCTTCACGTCCTTCATCCTCCTCAGTCCGTAATCCTGGGCAAAGCGCTGCATCTTCTGCTCGTCACCTATTATATATAGTATGTCGTGCTCCTGAATGGTACTGCTGCTCTTCGCCATGTTCTGGTTTACGTCCTGCACCAGTCCGAGTCTCGATTTCTTCTCGTTTCTAATCTCGATGATACTCACTCCGTATTTCTTCTGGATGCTGAGTTCCTTCAGGGTCTTTCCCACGATGTTCATCGGCTCGCCGTTTTCATCCTTGGCGGCAGAAGTCCGGTTGCTTGGCACGATGTAGCGATGCAGATTGTCGAGCAGGCGGTATTCATCCACCAGGTCGTCGAGCGACTTGGTTTTCTTCTTCTTTCCGCTCTGTTTCCTGCTGAGGAAGATTTTGCTGAGCGGCATAAGCACGATGATGCCGATGGCGATGACGATGATGCCCACTGGGAAGAAGCTGAAGAAGGCGAGCGGCTTGAATCCCGCCTCAGTAAGCACCTCGTCGATGACCAGGTTGGGCGGTGTACCGATGAGAGTGAGCATTCCGCCCAGGCTTCCGGCGAAGGCGAGCGGCATGAGGAAGCGCGACGACTGCATGCCCGAACCTGCTGCCAGGCTCATGATGATAGGCATCATAAGGGCCACCGTTCCGGTATTGCTCACGAAGGCTCCGATAAAGGAGGTTACGAGCATCACCAGCAGGAAGGTGATGGTTTCGTTGCCGCGCGAGAGTGCCATCAGTTTATTGCCCGTCAGCTTGGCGAGGCCAGTCTGCATGATGGCTCCACCCACCACGAAGAGTCCGATCATCATGACGACGATGGGCGAAGAGAAACCAGCCAGAGCTTCGGCTGGCGTAAGAATTCCGAAAACCAGGAGTGCTGCCAGGGCTGTGAGCGCCACGATATCGGCTCTCACCTTGCCCCAAATAAACATGGCAACCGTAATGATCAAGATAATAAGCGTTATTGTCATGCTATAAAAACTTTGATTTTTTAAAATATGATGCAAAGATACTTACTTTATTTCGCTTTTTTTACCTCTACAATGCTAATTTTTCTAAAAATATGGCAGATTATTGGTGAAAAACTGCACTTTATTCATCAGTTTTCAGTACCTTTGTCCTCAAATCAATCAATCAAATAAAAAGAAGACTTAATAATTCATTAGAAATGAAACAGAACAATGTTAAACCAGCTGATGGCAAGCTGGGTATTATGGTTGTAGGTTGTGGTGCAGTATCTACTACATTCATGACAGGTGTGCTGATGGCCCGCAAGGGACTTACCAAGCCAGTAGGCTCAATGACCCAGTACGACAAGATTCGCGTGGGCAAGGGCGCAGACAAGAAGTATCTGCACTACAAGGACATCGTTCCTCTTGCCGACCTCAACGACATCGTATTCGGCACCTGGGATGTCTATCCTCAGAATGCCTATCAGGCAGCCATGTATGCCGAGGTTTTGAAGGAGAAGGACATCAACCCTGTGCGCAAGGAGCTGGAGCAGATTGTTCCGATGAAGGCTGCATTCGACAAGAACTACGCCAAGCGCCTGGACGGCGACAACGTGAAGGACTGCAAGACCCGCTGGGAGATGGTAGAGGCGCTGCGCCAGGACATCCGCGAATTCAAGGAGAAGAACGGCTGCTCACGCATCGTGGTAGCATGGGCTGCATCTACAGAAATCTACGTACCTGTGGATATGGAGATTCACGGCACCCTGGCAGCTCTCGAAGCTGCGATGAAGGCTGACGACCGCCAGCACATCGCCCCATCCATGTGCTACGCCTACGCTGCCCTTACCGAGGGGGCTCCTTTCATCATGGGTGCTCCTAATACTACGGTTGACATTCCAGCCATGTGGGAACTCGCAGAGAAGACCCAGATGCCTATCGCAGGCAAGGACTTCAAGACCGGTCAGACCCTGGTGAAGAGTGGTTTTGCTCCTATCATCGGCACCCGCTGCCTGGGCTTGAACGGATGGTTCTCTACCAACATTCTGGGCAACCGTGACGGTCTCGTTCTCGATGAGCCAGCCAACTTCCACACCAAGGAGGTGAGCAAGCTCTCTACCCTGGAGACAATTCTGAAGCCAGAGGACCAGCCAGACCTCTACGGCCACGGCAACGACGAGGACACCCAGTATTATCATAAGGTACGCATCAACTACTATCCACCTCGCAACGACAACAAGGAGGGCTGGGACAACATCGACATCTTCGGATGGATGGGTTACCCAATGCAGATCAAGATCAACTTCCTCTGCCGCGACTCCATCCTTGCCGCTCCATTGCTGCTCGACCTCTGTCTGCTGAGCGACCTTGCTGCCCGTGCCGGCCGTTACGGCATCCAGCGATTCCTGAGCTTCTTCCTCAAGGCGCCAATGCACGACTACACCAAGGGCGAAGAGGCTGTGAACAACCTCTACCAGCAATATACCATGCTGAAGAACGCCATCCGTGAGATGGGCAGTTACGAGGCTGATGAGGAAATCGACTAAGATTTTTCCGATAAAGGACTGAAGTGGATGATTTCACCCACACGCCCTGAAAGGGCAGAAGCTCCTAGCCCAGGGCAACACCCTGGGTACAAACAGCAACCATCAAGGCGCCCTGTAAGGGCAAAAGCTTCATTACCAACACTTTAAAGCTTTTGCCCTTACAGGGCGTATGTTTATAACACCGAACAACCCAGGGCGTTGCCCTGGGCTAGGAGCTTCTGCCCTTTCAGGGCGTGTGGAGCTTACTTGCAAGGGATGGAGCATACTTTCTGAGCATATGGAGCTTACTTGCAAATATTGACAAACATCTAATAAATATCAGAAGAATGACAAAGAAAGGTAAACATACCGTATTATTTATCTGCCTGGGCAACATCTGCCGCTCGCCTGCCGGAGAGGGCATCATGAAGAGCCTGGTGGAAAAAGCAGGGTTGCAGGATGAGTTTGAAATCGATTCTGCAGGAATCGGAAACTGGCACGTAGGTCAGCTGCCCGACAGCCGCATGAGAAAATGCGGAGCCGAGCATGGCTACAATTTCAACAGTCACGCCCGCCAGTTCCAGAAGTCAGATTTCGGGAGATTCGAAACCATCGTAGTAATGGACAATGAGAACTACCGCGCCATCACCTCCATGGCTTCCTGCCAGGCTGACAAGGACAAGGTGGTACGCATGGCTGATTTCCTGACGAATCATCGTGAATACACCACCGTTCCCGACCCTTACTACGGCGACTACAGCGACTTTGAACTCGTCATCACGCTGCTGGAAGATGCCTGCCAGGGATTACTGAACAGCCTCGTAGAAGGATAACAAAAAAGAGGATGTGCCATAACTGCATGCCACATCCTCTTTTTCGTTTCTTCATAGATTTTATTCATCGGATTACGCTGAATAACAATTCCACCTTATTATATTTATACAGTAATTTCCCCCGAACCATAGCAGCGATGATGATTCTCATCATACACCACGCAGAACTGGCCGGGAGCCACGCCGTGGATCGCCTCTTCTGAATGAATCATCCAGCGGCCATCTTCGAGTTTTTCGATAGTGGCTGGATGAAACTCCGGCGTATGGCGAATCTTGAACGTTACCTTCTGCATCGACACCTCGCGGGTGAGGAAATGGAAATCCTGAAGCGGGAAATCCTTCTTGTACGCCGTCTGAGGGTCGTAGCCGTGACTCACGTAGAGAATGTTCTTCTCCACATCCTTCTTGATTACGAACCAAGGTCCGCCGCCGAAGCCCAGTCCCTTGCGCTGGCCGATGGTATGGAACCACAAGCCCTTGTGGGTGCCGATTCGCTTGCCCGTCTCCATCTCTATCACGTCGCCCGGTTTCTCGCCCAGGTACCGGCGGATGTAATCGTTATAGTTGATCTGTCCCAGGAAGCAAATTCCTTGACTATCCTTGCGCTTGGCATTAATGAGATGTTCCTCTTCGGCTATCTCACGAATTTCATTCTTGATGTGATGACCGATAGGGAAAATCGCTTTTCGTAATTGCCAACTCTCTATCTGAGCCAGAAAATCGGTCTGGTCCTTCACGGGGTC
>JABLTL010069823.1_pt1 | contig 12145 bp, 9 predicted proteins | sample 7160151 | NCBI WGS metagenome assembly JABLTL01 (sample SAMN14651223, study PRJNA627086) | human gut metagenome | isolation source: feces | host: Homo sapiens
ATTCTGACATGGCAAAATCCTGGGCAACTTTTTGTTGCTCAGGCACTTATAAATAATATTAAACTATAGTGTTGCGGAATTAAGGATATATAAAAGAAAACAACATATATCTATATGAAAAGAATCCTTATTTCAGCCGTACTATCCTTATGTGCGGCAATGACATTCGCTATTCCTGCAAAGAAAAGCTGGAAGGTAGTTTCGCAGAGCGACGGCACCACAATCAGGGTGAGCCAGGCTGGCGATGAACACCTGCACTACTATATCACCGAAGACAACGTGCCCCTCTATAAAGCCGCTGACAACAGATACTGCTATCTGACCATAGAAAACGGCAAGCTCCATAACTCTGGTGTGCTCGCACATGAGTCAGCGGCACGGTCGGCAAAGGAGCTTCAGATGATGAATACCATCCACGACCTCGCTCCCATAGCCCGCCAGATGGCGGCAAAAAAGAGAAGCGCCGCCAAGCGGTGTGGCAGCCCCAACCGTTTGCCGAGCAAAGACGACATAAGTGTGTTCAAAGGCAGCAAGAAGGCACTCGTAATCCTTGCGGCATTTTCAGACAAGTCTTTTTCGAAAGGCGACGATGCCATAGTGAAATTCTATGGCGAAGTGCTCAATCAGGAGGGCTATTCGCAGAATGGAGCGGCAGGCAGTGTGCATGATTATTTCAAGGATATGAGCCGCGGAGAGTTTGACCTGACGTTCGACATCGTTGGTCCGGTGAAAGTCAGCAAGTCGGCTACATACTACGGTGGTCCGTCGCCCATCATGGGAGGCGCCGACCACATCGGCGAGTTCATCACTGAGGCGATTAAGAAAGCCGACGAGAAATGCGACATCGACTGGAAAAAATACGACTGGGACGACGATGGCGAGGTGGAACAGGTGTTCGTGCTATATGCCGGATACGGACAGGCAACGGGAGGACCTACGGGAACGATATGGCCCAACGCCTGGACTCTGGATGAGGCTCTGCAGAACAGCGACGGCAACGGCGGATTCTCCATCGACGGAGTGTTTATCAACCAGTATGCATGCAGCAATGAGCTATACCTCGATTCGGGCACAGTGCCGATGGGACTCGGAGTGTTCTGCCATGAGTTCTCACACTGCATGGGACTGCCCGACATGTATGACACCAACTATGGGTCAACACCGACCATGGGCGATTGGGACCTGCTGGCTGGCGGAAGCTATAACGGACCGCAGGGCATCGGATGGTGTCCGGCAGGATGGACCAGTTATGAGCGCGCCTATGCCGGTTGGCTCGAACTGACAGAACTCAAAGCCGGCGACATTATAAAAGGCATGACGAGTCTGGAGGAAGCCGACGGCAAGGCATACGTAATCTACAACGACAACCACAAAGACGAATATTATCTCCTGGAGAACCACAAGGGCATGGGATGGGACAAGTATACGCCGGAGAACGGACTCCTCATCATCCATGTGGACTACGACAAGGATCTCTTCGACAACAATATCGTAAACTCAAAAGGAGAATTCACCCCAGCCGAGGGCTACGACAGATATTTCACCAACGACCACCCGCGCATGGCACCCTTCAGCAGGGTGAGAAGCATACAGAACGACACCTATTTCTATACCTATCCGATGGATGCTCCGAGAGGAGTGGTGGACAGTCTGACAGACACCAGCAAGCCGGCGGCGGAACTGTATAATGCACTTGCCGACGGTTCGAAGCTGATGGGCAAACCGGTATACAATATTGAGAAAGACGACGACGGCAATATCTCGTTCACTTTCATGACAAAAGAAAAGGAAACTGATGCTATACAGGATATAGCCATGGCAGAAGATGCTGCCGGCGACGATACCGTATACGACATCACGGGAAAGAAGGCAGGACGCATTGCCGACATCAAGAGCGGCAGACTGAAAGCCGGCATATATATAATAGGAGGAAAGCGGCTCCAGAAAAAGGTACTGCTGAAGTAAAACGCATACAAACAAAAATCACTAAATAAAGGAAAGGAATGATTATGAAGAAACTTTACACAACATTATTCATGGCGGCGGCGGCAATCGCCGCTTCTGCCCAGATTACGCTACAGAAGCCGGAAACCAAGTTGGCGACAGATATCACATCTACTGCTTTCACTGCCAACTGGGGCGCCGTGAAGGATGCCGACGGATATGCGGTGTTCGTATACGACCGTAAGCCGGTGACTGCCGATGGCGAGGTGACAATTGCCGACGAAGATTTCTCCGGCATAACACGCGGAAGCCTCAATGAGCCATTGGGAGGCGAGGAGGAATTCGTAGACCTCTCGGCATACGGATATGCACTCTCGTATGGATGGGGAGCCTACGCATTCCCTAACTTCATTCCGAGTATGGTGGCAGGACTGATTTACTCACCTTATCTCGACCTGCGCGCTGACGACGGTAAATACAAAGTCATCATTGACGCATACTGCTCCGACGGCGATGAAATCCGTGTGGAGAGCCACGGCAAGAACGGCAGGGAGATAAAGACACAGAAGGCCGTAGTGGAAGGCGGAGCAACAGGAATAGCCGAAGTGACATTCGATTTCGACAACGGTATAAAGGACCTCTTTTTCACCGTGATAAACAACACCGCGATGGATGGCAAACCAGACTATTTCGACCGCATTCAGGTGAAGCAGAACCTGAAGGCCGGCGACGTGGTGAATGTAATGGTTGGCGGTAACGAGGCAGTAGGCTCTGTAAACGAAGTTACCAACGACTCCGTGACATCTTGCCGCATCACATCATTGGCAAAATACACCAACTCAAAGGTGGTATACTACGACCTGTATGCTTCGGCAGACGATTTCTCCACACCAAACGGATCAATGCCTTACACCTTTGTTGTAAGTCCGTTCACAGACCTCGTGAAGGTGGATCTCACGGCAAGGACATCTGAAATCTACAATCCGGAGACCGACGGCATTGACAAGGTAAAGACAGATGCTGCAGAAAAGGTGAAGGACGACGTGTGGTATAACCTCGCCGGACAGCGCGTGAGCAGACCTACTAACGGACTGTATATCTGCAACGGCAGAAAAGTGGTAGTCAGATAAGACGTCTGTTCTCCTCTCTTATTGTCAGAGACAGGATTCCCTACTCAATAGCGAACTACGTTTCTGATTCGATAAACAACACTCATGACAATTTTTAAAAAGGCGATGACATGAAAAAGATAAATTATATACTCACGCTCTTGCTCCTCGCAGTGGGAGTGAACTGGGCAAAGGCTGACGACCAGACGTTGGCGCTGGGAAATTATGACGACCTTACGGCATACGATGAGAACCAGACATACCAGGGCAGCTGGTGGATGGTTGCACCGACACAGCTTCAGGTGAAACACACCGGTGCGCAGATCATATATACCAAAGAGCAGCTCGCAAGCATGAAGGGAAAGGAAATCAAGGGCATCAGCTTCAAGTATTACAACCTTGCCGCTTTCCAGGCATACCCAAGGACAATCAACGTATGGGTGAAGGAAATCGACGACAATGCCTTCGTATATAACGAGGCGAAGAAGAGCTATTGCTACTTTGAATATTCTGATGCCACCAAGGCGGCTACGGACTTCACTTTCGACACGGATTTCGTTGATGCCTGCTATGAGAACGGTGACCTTGCCATCAACTTCAACACACCGTTTGCCTACAGCGGTGAGAAGAACTTGCTCGTGACCATAACCTTTGATGGCGAAGACGTGACGGATGGCTCTACCGACATCGAGTTCTATTTCAATACCGATGCTCCGGATCTGGCGATGTCGACATGCAGCGACAATACAACCTTTGCTGATTTCAACGAATCGGAAGACTGGCCTTATGCCAACGGCGGAGGTTCCACAATCTCTCATGCCACGAAGCTGAGCCAGCCTCTCACCCGTTTCACATATCAGGAGGCAAGCAAGCCGGTGGTGAAACCTGCCGAGCTGAGCGGCAGCGTGAAGTGTGGCGAGAGTGCAATTGCCGGTGCCAAGGTGGTTCTGACCAGCGGCGAGATCTCTCTTGAGGCTACATCAGACGCTGAGGGCGCTTACACCATAAACATCCCGGACGCTTCTGTATGTCCCATTTATGGAAATCGCCGTCGAGTTCAGTGTTCCATCCCTTTTCGTTTCCGTTGCTCCACCATATTATTGACGGATGGTTGACGTCGCGCGTCACCATCTCACGGATTAGTTTCTGTCCGTTGATTGTCTCGTGATGGCCATGCCATCCGCTCAGTTCGTCCATTACGTATAGACCGAGACTGTCGCAGATGTCGTAGAATTCAGGATCGGCAGGGTAGTGGGATAGGCGCACGGCGTTCATGTTCATGCTCTTGATGAGTTCCACGTCTTCGAGATTCTTCTGGTAAGACAGAGTGCGTCCCGTTTCCGGTCTGAAGCTGTGTCTGTTCACACCACGTATGTTCACCTTCTTGCCGTTGATATAGAGACCGTCGCTTTCTCTTGTCTCTATCGTGCGGAAACCGAACTTGTCCTTCTCCACGTGCAGCGTCTTGCCGTTGGCATCGATGAGAGAGAATGCCACTTGATAGCGGTTCGGTGTCTCTGCCGTCCATAGCTTGGGGTTGCTTACTTTGAAAGCCACGTCAGCATGGTCGCTGCCGTGGCGCACGTCTGTCGTGTTTTCTGCCACCTTCTTGCCGTTCATGTCGCTGATGGTAGTCTTCACCTTGGCTCCCTCAATAGTATGGTTTAGCAGCACATAGGCGTTGAACTCACCGTCGGCAGTGGCGTTGATGGCTGTGCGCTCGATATTGAGAGCCGGTTTGCACACGATGAATACAGGGCGGAAGATACCTCCGAAATTCCAGTAGTCGGCGCGGCGTTCAGAGAGATTCACTCCGGCGTTCTCGCTCTCTTTGCTCACGGTGACTTCCAACAGATTCTTCTTGTCTCCGAAGAACACGCGGTCTGTCACGTCGTATGTGATGCGGTAGAAAGCTCCCATGTGCTTGGAGCCTGCCTTGCGCTTGTTTATCATCACCTGGGTGTCGGTCATCGAAGCCTCAAACACCAGTTCTATATGATGGTTTGCCCATTCCTTTGGCAGCTTGAACTCATATTTGTACATACCTTTCTCGTCGGCGATGCCGTCGGGGAATGCCTTGCCGTAGAACTTCATGCCATACTGGAAATTGCCGAATCCCTGCAGCTCCCAACATGATGGCACACCGATTTTCGTCCATTTTCCGGAGTTGTTTCCACCTGTGCAGAAGAAGTCCCACTGCACCATATCGTCACATCCATGACCGCTCAGATATTGTCTGTGTGTCATGACGTCGTTTTGTGCCGTCGCGCCGATGGATGCCGACAGCAAAGCCAATGCTGATATAATCGTTTGTTTCATATTTCTTTTAGTTGACGAGTTGACAAGTAAACAAGTTGACGAGTAAACAAGTTGACCGGTTGACGAGGATGCTGGTGCTCCTCATAAACCTCTCGCCGATTTGTTTTCATATATGACGCATGAAATATGAAAATGTACTATTACATACCTTTTGTTCGTAGACAATGTAGTAGTCTGTAATGTCTCTATTCACAGGGCAATGTCGTAGTATGCAAGAATATCAGTTCTTGTATTTCTTTTCCATGGCCAATGCCACGGTATGTCCCATTGTCCATGCCGCCTGTAGGTTGAAACCGCCAGTCACGGCATCCACATCGAGCACCTCGCCGGCAAAATACAGTCCGTCGTGGTCTTTGCTTTCGAGAGTGGAATGATTCACGTTCTTCAATGACACACCGCCACAAGTCACAAATTCCTCCTTGAATCTGCATTTGCCGTCCACCCTTCTGATGTCTGCCGTGAGGGTGTTTACAAGTTTGTTGAGGCCCTTGCGCTGCAGTTCGCCCCATCTGAGTTGTGGGTTCACCTGTGAACGCTCGATAAGATGCTGCCACAGACGGGCATTCAGATGTGGGGGATATGCACTTGCCAGTTGCTTTTTCGTGTTGGATGCGCTGATGGCTGAAAGTTCTTCCGTCACTTCCTCCGCTTTCCTGCCGCCACACCAGTTGATGCAGATATCCGTTTTGTATTCATGTTCATGAAGGAATCTTGCAGCATGGCTCGACAGCTTCAGTATTGCCGGACCGCTCATTCCCCAATGTGTGATGAGTAACGGACCGTCAGCTTTGAATTTAGTGCCAGGTATGCTTGTAGTGGCTTCTTCCACCACCGTTCCCATCAGTTTCGTGATGCCGTCACCTGGCAGACACATGCTGAAGAGCGATGGCACCGGATTCTCCGTAATGATGTCGAGCGGACTGAACATATTGAGCTGACTGGCTGCCGGTGTGCCTCCTATTGCCACCACCACGCAGTCTGCTGTTGCCGAACTTCTGTTTCCGCCGAACCGCAGCGAGTATTTCCCGTTCTCCTTGTCGTGGGAAATCAGTTCTACGCGGTGCCCGGTGAGGAGTCTGATGCCGAGACGGTTGATAATCTGCGTCAGCGTGTTTACAATCTCCATTGCGTCCTGAGAAACAGGAAACACGCATTCATCCTCCTGTGTGGTCAGCCTCACGCCTTCGTTCTCAAACCACTCGTATGCATCGGTATGGCTGAAGCCCTTGAGTAGTCGCTTCATCAGTCGTTCGCCTCTCGGATAAATATGGGCGAGGCTCTTCACCTGGTTGAACGAGTTTGTGAGATTACACCGTCCGCCACCCGTCACCGATACCTTGGCGAGCTGACGTTTGCCGCCCTCGTATATCGTAACGTCAGCCTCAGGTAGTCTGCGCTTGATGCCTATTGCCGCAAAGCAGCCTGCTGCACCTGCGCCTATCACTGCGATATGCATTCTTTGTCTGTATTATTTCTGTTTAAAAGTAAAAATGAAAACGGTATGCAAATCTACCACATTTTTGTGAAAGATAAGCATACCGTTCCTGTTTTTGTCATATCTGCTGTCGGCATCAGCCCGTCAGCATATAGAATATCCGATCGGATTATCATTTCTCTCTCAAGAATCTGTAACCGAAGCGCTCGCATGCAGCCTTCTCCAGATCCTCGCGCACTGCAGGATCGGCGATGGCTATCAGAGCGTGGGCACGCTGTGCGAGGTCCTTGCCCTTGAGGTAAGCACCACCATATTCAGTTACTACGAACTGAGTCTGGAAACGAGTAGTCACCACTCCTGCACCCTCTGTGAGCACAGGCTTGATTTTTGATATTCCCTTGCCGGATGATGCGGTCATGGCGATGAACGTCTTGCCGCCTTCCGACAACGCACCGCCATACATGAAGTCATGCTGACCGCCCACGCCGGAGAAGAGACGCGTACCGATGGAGTCGGCACACACCTGACCAGTAAGGTCAACCTCTATGGCAGAGTTAATAGACATCACCTTAGGGTTCTGACGGATACGGAATGGGTCGTTGGTCCATGCCACATCTTTGAATACCATGTCCTCGTTGTAGTCCATGAAGTCATACAGAGCTCTTGAGCCCAGAGCGAGCGATGCCACGCTCTTGCCAGGCATTACAACCTTCTGTGAGTTGTTGATGATGCCGCTCTTTATCAGAGGCAACACACCGTCGGTCATAGCCTCGGTGTGAAGACCCAGATTCTTGTGGTCTTTCAGAGCGTTGAGCACGGCGTTAGGAATACCGCCAACTCCAATCTGCAATGTCGCTCCGTCAGGAATCTGCTCGGCGATGAAGCGTCCTATCTTCTCCTCCTTATCGTTAGGCACTGCTGTAGGCACCTCTACCAGCGGATCGTCAACCTCTACGCAGGCAGCGATGTCGTTGATGTGGATAAGCGGATCGCCATAAGAGAACGGCATCTGCTTGTTCACCTGTGCGATGACAATCTTGGAACATTCCACAGCACTCACTGCAAGGTCGGCAGAAATACCATAGCTGCAGTATCCGTCCTCGTTAGGAAGCGACACGTTGAGCAGTGTCACGTCGAGAGGCAGATAACCCTCGCGGAAGAGCGCCGGCACTTCGCCGAGGAAGCAAGGTATGATCTGAGCTTCGCCGCGGTCTACAGCCTTGCGCACGCTGTTGGCAATGAAGAGGCTTCGCGGTATGAATATGTCGCGCAGCTCTGTGGTGGCGTATGGTGCGTCGCGTCTGCCAACGGCAAAGGCAGAGTACATCTCCACGCCCTTCAATTCGCTGGCGCGTGCTGTGATGGCATCGAGGAGCACCTCAGGAATAGAAGTGCTACCCTGGATATATACACGGTCGTACGACTTAATCAGTTTTGCAGCCTCGGCGGCTGATACATAGTTTGGTTTCATAAATATGTTTGGGGTTTTAGAGTTGGCAAGTTGACGTATTGACGAGATTATAAAGAATACTCTTGTCGGTTGACGAAGGAAAAGTCTTTCGTCGGTATGACGAGTTGACAAGGAGCTTTCACATCTTCAATTGGTTAAGGCAGTTCTTGCATCATTCCACCTTAATATCTCCTCGTCAACTCGTCTTCTCGTTAACTTGTCTACTTGTCCAAAGGATATTTCTCGTTGAATATTCTCAGTCTCTCGTCGAGCATCGGGAAATGTTCGTCGCGCAGCATCGATGTGCAGACGCGCAGTCCCTGCTGTTCACTGCCTGTAGTGCGCAGCGAGATTGCCGATATTCCGTAGTGGATGAGTTCGGCGAGCAGGTCATCGCCGGAGAAGCCCTTTCTTCCGATGGTGAAGAAGAAGCCGTCGCTCACGTCTTGGTCGAGGTCCTTGTCATACACGATGTGGAAGCCGTTCTTCAGGAACACCTCCTTCAGCAGAGCAGCCCTGCGGGCATACTCCCTGTTTTCGGTCACGAAGTCGAGCTTTCCGTCGCATGCCGCCTCATACATCGCTGCCAGTGCGCACTGTGCCGAATGGCAAACGCCCGACGACAGTGTGTAGAGCACAGTGAATATGAAAGCGCGTCCCAGTGTGTCCATGCCGAGAGTCTTCTCAAGATGCGGATACACACGGTTGAAGAGTTTGTCGCTGATGGCTACCGTTGCCACGCGCTCGCCGGCATAGCTGAATATCTTTGATGCCGAAAGCATGAGCATGTAGTTGTCGGTATAGTGTGCCACGGTAGACTGATACGGAGCCTCAAACGGTTTGCCGATGTATTTGCGGGAGTCCATGCCCAGATAAGCAAGGTCTTCGATTACCACGGTGTCGTATTTCGTTGCCAGCTCACCGATATACTGCAGTTCCTCCTCTGTGAAGCAAACCCATGTAGGGTTGTTGGGGTTGGAATAGAGTATCGCTGCGATGTTGCCTTTTGCGAGATGACGCTCCAATTCCTCCTTCAGCTTTTCGCCACGGAAGTCATACACGTCGAACATATCCTTCTTGTAGCCCAACACGTTGGCCTGCAGTGGCTGCACTGAGAAGCCTGGGTTGATGAAGAGGATGGTGTCCTTCTTCTCGTCGAGATGGTTTGTCACGATGAACGAGGCGAACGTACCCATCATTGAACCCACTGTAGGGATGCAGCCCTCAGGGTTGATGTCCACGTTGAGGAATGCCTTGACGAATCTCGAAGCCTGTTCCTTCAATGGTGCTATACCTGAGATGTTCGGGTATTTCTGTGCCACTCCGCTGTCGAGGGCCTTCTTCTGGGCCTCGATGCCGATATGGCTTGCCGGCAGACCCGGCGAACCCATCTCCAGATGCACGAATTTCTGACCTGTTATTTTCTCCAGTTCCTCTGAGAGAGCCACGGTCTGGCGAATGGTAGCATTGCCGACATGCGGGATGTGCATCTTCTGCAATACCTCGTTTACCGTTTCTTTACTGAAAGGAATTTCCATAAAACTGTCCTTCTTTTATTTGTTGATATGCTTGTCAGCCACTTCCAGTCCGGCTCTGAAAGCCTTCAGGTTCATCTCTACGATAGCCTCGCCCTTGCGGCCGAACACGTTGCGTATACCTTCCTCGATCTTCTCCACCTCGATGCCGAGGAATGGAGATGCAGCACCGAGCAACACAATGTTTGCAGCGCGTGGTGATGCCACTTCCTTGGCGATGGCGTCAACGTCGAGCGATACATGATGGTCTATAGCCTTGATGCTGTCGAGCAGCTCCTGCAGTTCTGGATAGTTAGGGATGTTGATGAATGGGGCGGTGTTGGTGATGATCCATCCGTCCTTCTTCAGATATGGCAGATAGCGCATAGCCTCCATCGGCTCGAGCGAGATGATGAGATCCGCCTTGCCCAAAGGAATGAGGTCTGATGATATAGGATCAGAGCTGATGCGCAGGTTTGACTGCACGTCACCGCCTCGCTGGCTCATTCCGTGAACCTCAGCCTGCTTGATATATAGCTTCTCCTTGATAGCGGCAGCGCCTATGATGGTTGCGATAGAGAGGATTCCTTGACCTCCCACTCCCGAAAGAATTATGTCTGTATTCATAATGCTGTTCCTCCTTTGTTTTTACTTTTTCTTGTTGTGGCGGCGAGCCGTCTGAATGCACTCTCTGCGTGGGATTACCACGCTCACTCCGTTGTAGTTCAACTCCTCGCGGATAACGTTCTGCATCTCTTCCATGTGCTGTGGCAATGGGATAACGACGCGCACGTGTTCTGGCTCTACGCCGAGACCGCGGCAGATGCTCTCCAGTCTGCCTGTTCCGGCAGAGTCCTGTCCGCCGGTCATACCGGTGGTGAGGTTGTCAGAGATTACCACAAGGATGTTTGTCTTCTCGTTCACTGCGTCGAGCAGTCCTGTCATTCCAGAGTGTGTGAATGTAGAGTCGCCGATTACGGCTACTGACGGGAACTGTCCTGCGTCAGCGGCACCCTTTGCCATCGTGATGGAAGCACCCATGTCGACTACTGAATGCAGAGCCTGGTATGGTGGCAGATAGCCCAGTGTGTAGCAACCGATGTCACCGAACACACGGCTGTTGTCATACTCCTTCAGCACGTTGTTCAGAGCCTCGAACATGAAGCGGTGGCCACAACCCTGGCAGAGTGCTGGTGGACGTGGAACCACGAGCTCGCAAGCCGGGTACACCTCCTCGTCTTTCAGTCCGAGGGCAGCGATGATATTGTCTGGAGTAAGCTCTCCTGTGCGTGGCACCTCTCCAGTGAGTCTTCCCTTGATGGTGATGTCCTGATCCAGAACACCGCGCAGCATCTCCTCAACAACAGGCTGTCCGTCTTCGAGGATGAGCAGTGAGTCGCACTTCTTTGCCAGTTCCTTCACCTTGTTTACAGGCAGAGGATACTGCGACACCTTGAGCACTGGGTAAGGGCATCCGTCCTTGAAGTGCTCCATCAGGTAGTTGTAAGCGATACCGCAGGCGATGATTCCCAGCGAAGTGTCTTTGCCGTCGATGAACTTGTTATACTTGGAGTTCTCAGCCTCAGCCAGGAATTCCTTCTGCAGGCCAACAAGGCGCTCGTTGCGCTTGCGTGCCACAGCCGGCAGCAATACCCAGTCCTTAGGATTTGACGGGTATGTCATTGGGTTCTGATCCTTGATCTCACCAGTAGCCACTACGGCGCGAGAGTGTGCCATACGGGTCACCATTCTCATCACCACCGGCACCATGTGCTTCTCCGACAGTTCGAAGGCATCCTTCATCATGCCGTAAACCTCCTGCTGTGATGATGGCTCAAACACAGGCACCATGGCGAACTTGCCATAGAATCTTGAGTCCTGCTCGTTCTGTGAAGAGTGCATAGAAGGGTCGTCGGCCGCCACTACCACGAGTCCGCCGTTTGTTCCTGTCATTGCCGAGTTAACGAAGGCGTCGGCACACACGTTCATTCCCACGTGCTTCATGCAGACCATGGCCCTCTTGCCCATATACGACATACCGAGAGCTGCCTCCATGGCTGTCTTCTCGTTTGCCGACCAACGGCAGTGGATTTTTCTTTCGGCAGCCAACTGGTTGCCCTGAATATACTCTGTGATTTCTGTGGATGGAGTTCCGGGATATGCGTAGACACCCGAAAGTCCCGCATGAATGGCACCCAAGGCTATAGCCTCATCGCCAAGTAGCAAAAGTTTTTCATCCATATTCAATAAGGTTTTTATAATATTGGTTGCAAATATAATGCTTTTTCTTGATTTAAAACAAGAAATTGGTAAAATATTATTATTGTCAGATAGCCCATTAAACCCAAATCATTAGGGCTTGCTTGTATTTTGA
>JABLTL010159064.1_pt1 | contig 12140 bp, 15 predicted proteins | sample 7160151 | NCBI WGS metagenome assembly JABLTL01 (sample SAMN14651223, study PRJNA627086) | human gut metagenome | isolation source: feces | host: Homo sapiens
ATTCACCATTTTCAAACTTGCAACTGCATACCACACCACCCATATTTATAATTATATATTTGTTGGGAGTGGTCTTCATTATGAAGACTTATTTTAATTGAATATGTGTGTGTAGCTCAGCTGGATAGAGCACTTGGCTACGGACCAAGGTGTCGGGGGTTCGAATCCTCTCACGCACGTTTATTGCAAGAAGAAAGCAGGACAGATTGTCCTGCTTTTTTTCTTGCAACGAACCTACGGTTCGGATTCGAACGGGTTCGGTCTACACTCCGTTCCGGTCGGTGCTGAACGGATGTCCGCCGGACATCCAGCACCCTCTCACGCACGTTATATTGTCCTGCTTTTTTCTTGCAACGAACCTACGGTTCGTCGATCTACACTCCGTTCCGGTCGGCGCTAAACGAAGGTCCACCGGACCTTCAGCACCCTCTCACGCACGTTTATTGCAAGAAGAAGGCAGGAAAGAAAAGGAGATGATGATATATGCCTTATTCTCTAAACTTCAGCAGTCAGAACAACAGTCAGAAAAGGAAGGCTGGATAGATGCGGATGATCTTGAAAGAGAATTGGGGGTTAATATAGATTGAGAATAAAGTATTCTCCAAGTGCTGGCGATAAATTGCAGCAAATGAAGAAGCCTGATAATCCAAGACAATGTTCTTCTGTTGAAAAGATGATAGGAATTCCGAGTCCCTACTTTCTTTTACATGTTGAACACAATTATGTTTTCTATCGAATTGATGGAAATATTATATATATTGTTGATATTTATAATGAACGGGAAGATTTTATGTGGAAAATGTTTGGAAGTCGATTAAGGAAATAGGAGAGCATTGATTATTGGGGAGAATAGGATAATTGAATATGCCAGAAAGTACCGGGTGGTATTCATGTTAATAGACATGTATATTACCCGGTATTTTATATTTCATTAAATTTAGATACGCTGATTCGGGTAGGTGAAATAAAGATATGCAAGATTTTCGGTGGTTCAGAATTTGTTCACTCGCGCATACTTTTCAGAAAGGATAGGAGGCGTTCTCGTTGATTCGTATTTAGGTAAGACCATTCCAACAGAATTGCTTCCTGATCTTCAGAGGGATAAATCATAACATCATTGGAAAAAAACTGGCTCAGTGTGATTCCAAAAGTATTGCAAAGAGCTTCTAATGTAAAAATATTTGGTAAGGTGTTACGATGAAAAATATTGGATATTGTTGAAGCGGCAATGCCGGATTCTTTTACAAGGCGATATTCAGTCCATCCTCTTTCTGCTGTCAAATCTTTAATTCTTTTAATTACGTCTATGTCCATGAATAACTCCTGCACTTTCTTAATAAAATAATGTCTTTGTAATATTTTATAGTAGTTTAGAAATCAAAGATAGCACTTTAAAAGGTTGCAATATATATCTCAATATGGTATTATTGGGTAAATTTAAATATATATTATGGTAAATATTATGTTATTGCATGATAGAAAGATTTTATATTGAATCGCTAACTTTGCCCATAATAATATAAATATAAGGAGGTAAGAGATATGGCTTATGATGGAAGTTCTACTTATGTAGAGGGAGATGACGGAAAAGGAGGATATATTTCTGGAAAGGATACATCTTTTTCAGATGGATCGGGAGGATTTGAAGGTACCAGATATACACCAGATGGAGGTACACAGTATATATCTACTTATTATCATGATGGGTATTCATCAGATACTTATTCAAGTAGTTATTCTGGAAAATAGTAATTGAAATTCTAGTTAGAGTTCATGCATGAGTATAAAATTGCATGGACTCTTTCTATCATTGGAGAGAATTGATGAATTATGAACAGATAAAAAGAATATTGATTGATGTTATTAACGATAATCATATGTGTATAGAAGAGAAAAGTAGATTGTATGAAGATTTAGGATTGTGTTCATACGATATGATGCTTGTTATTGAAATAATTGAAAATGAGTACAAGAAAAAAGTTGATTTAAATATTTTGCTGGAAGATATGACAATTAGAGGTCTTATGAAAGCAAGTGAATGAGGGGAAGGATATGGCTAATATTATGATGACGGATGTTTGCAATTTGCAATGTCCATACTGCTTTGCAAATGAATTTGTAAATAAAGATAGGAATGAAATAACGGAGGAAAGCTTTGACAAAGCAGTAAATTTTATAGTGGGTAGTGGTAAGCGTACAACGGTGGGATTAATAGGTGGAGAACCTACAATACATTCAAAATTTGAATATTTTGTTAGAAAGCTAATTAATGATTCAAGAGTAAAAACTATCATTATCTACACAAATGGGATTTGTATAGATAAGTATTGGGATATAATAACCCATAATAAAATAAGATTATTGATTAATTGTAATTCGGCAAAAGATATTGGAAAAGATAATTATAAAAAGTTGTGTGAGAATTTGGATGAACTATTAATAAAGAAAGAGTTCAAAAATTATACTACTCTTGGAATCAATATGTATACTCCGTTATTTGAGTATAATTATATTGTTGAGTTGTTAAAGAAATACAAATATCACCATGTTCGAGTTTCAATAACAGTTCCCAATATTGAGCAAAAACGAAATGTAGATGCACATGGATATTTTATTAATATGAAATCTAGAATGTTTGAATTTTTTGATGTTTTATTGTCTAATGAAATAATCCCCAATTTTGATTGTAACAAAATTCCTGCATGTCTTATAGATTCTAACGAATTGACAAGATTTAATAAATATATGGATAATTGTTTTATTAGAAATAATATAAATAAAAGTAATATAAGTAACACTTGTGTTAAATGTTCACCGGTTATTGATATAAGACAAGATTTGACTGCGGTGAGGTGTTTTGGGTTGTCTGAATATACAAAGATGAAAATAGAGGACTTCAGATCGATTGAAGATTTAGAAAATTACTATATAAGAACAATAGATGCGTATGCATTTAATACAATTTATTCAGAAAAATGTAAAGAGTGTTATGATAGAAAAATATTAAAGTGTTCAGGAGGATGCTTGGCGTTCAAAATAAAGGATATTATAAAGATACGAGATTATGCTATGAAACAAATGGAAGGGTTACAATAGGAAATGAATAATATTAAACTTCGAATTGTGAGTCTAAAACGAGATATTCAATTTTTATATAATAGTATGATAAATTCAGATCAATATCTTTTTTCAACAAAAATATTATGCAATACAAAGCAACGGTATGAAGAATGGTTTATAGGTCAATTAAGAAATCATTTTCATGATTTTTTTATTGTTGAACTTAATAACCAACAGATTGGGTATGTACATAATTATGATTTTTCAATTAAAGATGGTAGATGCAAAATAGTTGTGTTTATTGCAGCAAAATATAGAACAACAGGAATCGGTGGGGTAGTTGCGATAGATTTTATGAAATATTTATTTGATTCTTATCCTTTAAGAAAGGTGTATTTGGATATCTATGATTATAATAAACAAAGCTTAGAAAGTAATCTTCGAGCCGGATTTAAAGAGGAGGGGCAATTAAAAGAATATAGATTTTATAATGGAAAGCTGTTTAGTGTTCATGTGTTATCAATAGATAGAAACACTTTTGATATTAAATTAAGGAGAAAAATATAATGAATAATTGTATTAATTTGTGTGAAATTGATGTAGAAAATCTTGCTAAGACCCCAACCTTTGCAGATCAAATACAGGATTATATCAAAGGCACACATAGAATATATATTGGCTCATACTTTTGTAGTCGTTTCTTTTTATCTACGGATTATAGTACGTTAGTTGAATTTGCACGTATAAGTAAATGTAATGTTACGTTGGTATTACCGGTCTTTACTGAAAAAGATTTACAAAAGGCAAAAAAATATATTTATACAATTTTGGAAAAATACAAAGATGTTATAGATGAGATTACTGTAAATGATTTGGGAATGCTATTTTACGTTACAAGAAACATACCAATTAAAGTTAATTTAGGAAGAATGTTCTATAAGGAACCTAGAGATGTTAGGATTCCAGAATATTATAATCAGGATGGTACGCTAAATAGTCTTATACCTTTAAATGAAATAGTAGATTTGGCTTCTCTAAATACTATCGAAATAGATGAAATTAAATTAAAAATAAGAAGCGAATCAATACAAACGGTTGATATTGCCGTACATACACCATTTTGTTTTATGACGACAGGTAATATTTGCAAGTTTGCGTCTATTAATAAGGATATAGATCATAAATTTAGACCTAATTGTTTATGCCAAAAGGAATGTGCTTCTATATATGAACATTATTCGGAGTTATACAATGGTTTTCAAATAGATGTATTTCGAATTGGACGTACTGTTTATTACTTGAATTTAAAAAGAAGCAAAATTGAAAATTTAAAAAGAAATATATACTTTCCTTTTTTAGAAATTATTAAGTTGATGGGTGAAGATAATGAAAATACTTGTTCCTTTGAATAATGAAGCTAACATATTAGAATATATAAACGTTGGTGCAGATGAATTGTATATGGGTTTTTTTGATCTAAAATGGTTAAAAAGATTTGGCAAATATGCAGATATAAATCGCATGTCAGGATTTGGAGAATACGCCAATAAATATTGTTTTGAAGAAATGATATTTATTGCAAAAAAAATAAAAAAACTGAACCGCTCTGTTTTTGTTACGATGAATGCAAATTCATATAATAGAGAACAAATCGAATACATACAAGAACACTATTTACCTCAAATTTATGATGCGAATGTGGATGGGGTAATTGTTTCAAATTTGGAGCTTGGAAAAGTTGTAAAAAGTTACGGTATTACACCAGTGGCAAGTACAATGTGTGCAATATATAATTCAGAAATTGCTCATATATATAAGGAAAATGGAATTAAGAGACTTATTTTACCAAGGGATATTTCATTAAATGAAATACAAAATATCTCATCTAAGGTAAGTGGACTACAATTAGAGATATTTTTTATGCGAAACGGATGTTTTTTTTCTGATTGTTATTGCTTAGGAATGCATAGACCAGAATGTGGAGCAACTTGTGCAATGTTGAGGTCTCATAAAAAAAATATTATATCTACTAGAAAAGATTTCAAGCACAGACATGACATTGCTTTAAATGAACAAATATATAATAAATTTTTTCATAATGATGCATGTGCTATGTGTGCATTATATAGGTTAATAAAAATGGGTGTTAATTCTTTAAAAATAGTTGGAAGAGCAGATAATTCTCATGCAGTTTGTAAAGATATAGAAATAACGAGAAGAAATATTCAAATTGCAGAAAGCTGTAGTTCTGAAATGGAATATTTGGAAAAGATGATTTTTCCATTTAACTCAATTAAAAATTGTTGCATGGGATTGTCATGTTATTATCCGGAAGTTCGCTTTTAATGAAAGAAGGTTCATATGGTAAGCTTTAAAGCAATTTGCGAAAATAATTATTCAATAATTTTAGACAGTATGATCAGAAAAAATATTTTTGAAAACTACAATAATTATGAAGATACAGAGGCATGTTTTAAGCATATGTTGAATGGATACTACCATGATTTTTTTCAAGTTGAGGATGGTAACAATAATTATTTAGGAGTTATTTTTAGTTATGATTTTAGATTAAATGATTTAAATAGTAAGATGGAATTTGTTTTTAATGATAATTTAGAGGAAGACATATCTCTTGATATAATAAATTTGTACGTCCAATATTTATTTAAGGAATACCCAATAAATAAAATTTTTATTAAATGTGAAAATAGAGATAAGGTTACATTGTTGCAGCGTGCACAGTTTGAAATCGAAATGACTTTAAAGGATTATTTATATTTAGATGGAAAATATGTTGACCAAATTTTTCTGTCTCGAAGGAGGTAAGTAATGAATAACTATGCATTATATAATGTAAAACATGTAAATAGTTTTAAGGAATTTTTAACAATAATTGAGCAATATGATGATGATATAGCTTTAAAAAATAAAAATAATGAATGGAGTTATTTAGATTTTTGTAATGATATTAAAGTTGTTGCATCAAATTTGATGGAATATAAGCAACGTTTAATTGTTGTGAATTTAAAGGATACAAGATTATTTGCAATTGTATATTTCGCAATTGTATTATCAGGGAATATTGCAGTTTTAGTAGATGAGATAGATTTAAAAGAAATTGGTATTGATAACTATATGATAATGGAAAAGGAAATGGTAACTAATTTACTAAAAGGGGAGATAAAAGAACTGCCGGATACAGATATTGATAGTTTATGTACTATTGTTTGCAGTTCAGGAACAACATCATTTAAAAAAGGAGTTATGCTTTCACAGAAAAATCTTCTTAGTGATATGGTAGGAGGAATGGAGTTATATGAATATTCAAAAGGAGCAATTTATGTAAATTTTTTGCCCTATACACATTTGTTTGGAATTATTGCTGATTTAATGGGTCCTTTGTATTCTGGTGGAACTATCTGTATAGCAGAAAACAAGCTATGTTTTTTTGAAGAGTTGCAGTATTATAAGCCAACCAATTTAAATCTGCCACCTGCATTAGTACAAGTAATGTATACAATGCTTCTTAGAACGAATAATTTTAATAAGGCAACGGGAGGAAAGCTAAGAAAGGTGATGTGTGCTGGAGCACGAATGAATGACAAAGTTAATAATGAATTTTCAAAATATGGGTTGCGAATATATGCAGCATATGGGCTTACAGAGTGTTCACCTTGCGTAACGATGAATAGGGATTATTACTATAAACCGGGAAGTGTGGGACTTCCCTTACCATGCTGTAATGTTGAAATAATAGATGATGAGATAGTTGTTTCTGGGGATAATGTTATGTTAGGCTATTACAAAAATAAACAGACTACAGAAAAGGTTAGAATTGAGGGTAAGTTATATACCGGGGATTTAGGTTTTTTTGATGAAGATGGATTTGTTTTTTTAACTGGTAGAAAGAGTAATATAATTGTATTTGAAGATGGAATGAAAATTGTTCCAGAAATAATAGAAGAGAAAATTAATGATTTAAACGGTGTTAAGGAATCTTTGGTTGAACCAATATGTGTTAATGAAAAAACGAAATTGCAAATCATAATTACAAAAGATGACAAGTATCATTCAGAAGAAATATCGGAAGAAATATATGATTTACTAAAGCGCATGGAGCTTCAGAGTATGGTATACAACATCATTGTTCAAAAAGAAGAATTAGAAAAAAATGCACTAGGTAAGATATTAAGAAAAAAGAATTAGAAAAATACTAAACATATGATTGGAAAATAATTATTGAGCAAGGAGATTTAGTTATGTACATACCCTGCTTTCGAGTAAATATCTACAGTATTATCGGCGACATACAAAAGGAACGTCTTACAGTAGAAAAGGAACCATTGCCGAATGATATGCAGACGGAACTAGATGAAAAATTTGACAGTAACAATGAAGCGACATTTATATTTGATGATGAAGTATCAAGGAAAGTAGAGGGAATCGTGATTCTTTGCATACAGAATACATACTATCTTTATTTTGCGGTAGAAGAAAACGAGGAAAATGTTCAGATCCTTACAATGCGGATTGCAATGGAAAATGGTAACTTGTGTAGTTATGATCTGGAGAGTGAAGAGGAACGGAACTTAACGAAGAATGTGTTTGAATATGTTTATCGTGGATTATCTGGCGAGAAAGATGATGATTTACCGTTTCATTAGTAAAAGGAAAAGACATTAGTAGCATATTTTTAGAATTTGAGGAGGAGAAGCCATGGAAGAGATTATATTTGATGAATATGACGAATGTGAAGTTGAAAACGCATCAGAAATGAAAGCAGTTAAAAATCACCGTTATAGCAGTGGTATTCGCAAATGCGCATTAGCGTTAGCACTTGCAGTAGCGGTATCGACTGGATTCTCTGCTGTACCGGGTAAATTTAATAATATGGCAACGGTAGAGGCAGCCAGAAAAAAGGACAAGAAGAAACCGGTTATTAAGCTTTCAGGAAAATCCAACATTCGGGTAACGCAGAATGAATCGGTAAAGATTCCGAAAGCAACTGCCAAAGACAATGTAGACGGCAATATTACCAGGAAGATCAAGGTAAGCGTGAAATTAGGCAAGAAGTCATATTCTGCGCTTGCTAAGAAGATTCAGAAGAATAAGGCAGTGAAATTCACTAAGACTGGGAAGTATACGATTACCTACACGGTATCCGATAAAGCAAAGAACAAAGCTACAAAGAAACGTATAGTTACGGTTGTTGCGAAGCAGGAGGATAAGACTACTGCTGATAAGACGACCGAGAATAAAACAACGACAGAACGGGTGACGACGGCTGCAACAACAGAAAAAGTCACAACACAGGAGCCGATAACAGAAGCACCGGCTACTACAGAAAGTGTGATTGATCCATCCGTAACATATTCGAAATATAACATTAGCAGGGTAAATGTAAATGGCAATTATTATAATGTTACGAAAGATTCAAGACTGTCATATGCCCTTACTTATGCAAATACAGAATCAGATCAGATAACAATTAATGTGGAACATGATTATGATATGTTTGTGTCAAAATTTGATGATGGAATAATAAAAGATTCAAAATATTTGGGATATTTTGGGAAAATAACTGCAACTGACGGAGATGGAAATGATATATCAAATAATATTGTAATTGCAGAGTTAATATTGACCTCTGATGTACATTATGCCGGTAATTATAATCGTGTAGCTATATATGTAGAAGATACGAAAGGAAACAATCTTTTAAAAGAATTTTGGATAGATTATGACTTTTCGAATTCAGTTACTGTTGATTTAGATGATTTTGTTCGATGTTATAATGAATTTCATTCGTCTGATCAATTTCAGTACAGGATAGGTAAAGATCAATTTGTTTTAATAGATCAGAATCCTGTTGTATATGCAAGACTCCGTCGAAATACGGAATTAAAAGAAGGACAATAGAAGTTTGGTGTTAAAACAAGGAGGAGAATTGTGGAAGACATTATATTTGATGAATACGACGAATACGAGGTTCAAAAGAAGGTAGAAGTAAAAACAAGGAAGAGACATCACTATAGTACAGGTTTTCGTAAATGTGCACTAGCGTTAGTTCTTGCAGTAGCGATATCAACTGGATTTTCTACGGTTCCCGGTAGAGTTGACAACATGGTAACGGTAGAGGCGGCTAGAAAGAAGGATAAGAAGAAACCAGTTATTAAGCTTTCCGGAAAGTCTAATATTCGGGTGACACAGAATGAGTCAGTGAAGATTCCGAAAGTAACAGCGAAAGACAACGTGGACGGTAACATTACAAAGAAGATTAAGGTAAGTGTGAAGTGTGGCAAGAAATCGTACGCAGCTCTTGCCAAGAAGATTCAGAAGAATAAGGCAGTGAAATTCACTAAGACGGGGAAGTATACGATTACCTACGCAGTATCCGATAAGGCAAAGAATAAAGCAACAAAGAAACGCACAGTTGCGGTTGTTGCGAAGCAGGAGAATAAAAAGACAACAGAAGCAACGACAGAGGATTGTACAACTACAGTTTAGCACAACAGTTGACACAACTTGACTTATCAAATAATACAGAGTTATTAGAATTGTGTTGTAAAAATAACAATATATCGAGTCTTGACATAACAACTAACAAATCATTACTTGTTGATTGTGATGAAAGTGTTGTGGTGAAGAGATAGAGGCGAAGTAACAAACGGTGAGCTTGTATAAACAAGAAAGTATGGGAGGTAATGGTTATGAAAAGATTCTTTTACGCATTATTATTTACAATATTCTTTTTCAGCATGGGTTTGAGTACAACAATATCCTATGCAGAGGAAACGGAGACAAAAGAACTCATTGCAACAAGCGGTCAGTGTGGCGAAAATGTATATTGGAAGATTGAAGGAACAACGTTGACCATTTATGGTACGGGGGATATGTATGATTATAAAGGCGATTGGTATAATACTGACAATTTGCCGGATTATCTGAAAGTGTGTGAAACGACAACAGACAGTAGTGGCGAGACGGAGAAGAATATAGTTCCGGATAATTCTTTGATCAATAAGGTTATTATTGAGGATGGGGTAACAAATATTGGAAAATATGCATTATATAATTTGGGTAATGATGCAACGGAAGTTCAAATTGGAAAGAGTGTAACATCAATCAAAGAAGATGGATTCTATGCGTTTAATGGTAAGAAAATTACAATTCCGGGAAATATAAAAGAAATTGGACGGGAAGCATTTGGTTACTCATCATTAGAGAGTGTAACATTAGAGGAGGGTGTACAGATTCTGAATATAGGTGCATTTTGGCGGTCCCAGCTTAAGGAAGTTCTGTGGGCGGACAGCATTAGAATGGTTGGGTATAGTGCATTTTCCGATACAGAATGGTTGCAGAATCAAGTGAATGCAGATGGATTTGTGATACAGGGCAATATGTTGTTAGGATACTACGGAGAGGACACGGAGGTTACAATACCGGATGGCATTACAAGTATACAGGGTGATGGATTCCGAAAAATGGGACCGAGTGGGATTGAGAGAGTGATAATCCCGGATTCTGTAACAAAGATAGGTGATTATGTATTTGAAAATACCAGAATTTCTGATTTGCAATTAAGTGACCAGATTGAATATATAGGAGCCGGGGCTTTTCGTGGATGTGAAAAGTGGTTGAATGTCCGAATTCCTAAGAATGTTAAATATATTGGAAATGCAGCATTTGCAGGAAATGCAGTAAATGAGAGTAAGGGGCGTACCTATGAAGTAGATGCAGAGAACGCAGTTTATTATGTTCCAGATGGCTGCAATGTAATCTGTGAGAAAGCGGATAAAAAAGTAATTGCCGGGAGTTCATCAAGTAAAATACCGGATGGTGTGAAGGAGATTGCAGAATCGGCATTTGCATATTGGAAGATAGAGGAGATTGAATTTCCAGATTCGTTAGAGAAGATTGGAGCATATGCGTTTCGTTCAGCAAAGCTTAAGAAGATTGATCTTCCTGAGAAGGTTACTAGAATTGAGGAATGGACATTTGGTTATTGTCCATTGGAAACCGTACATGTGTCATCCAAGATGTCGTATATTGGAAATGCCGCATTTTATAGGGCAAATATTACGACACTGGACTTTTTGCCGGATACTGTTCACTATATTGGAACAGGTGCGTTTGAATATTGCGAGCAGCTTACAGATGTAAAGCTGCCTCAAAGCCTTACTTATATCGGGGAAAGTGCTTTTAGCTCTTGTAATTTGAAAGAGGTGACTATTCCGGGTAAGGTTGAGACAATAGGACAATTTGCCTTTACGTTTAATAAGAATTTAACAACAGTAGAATTTCTTAACTTTGGAGCAATTAAGGAGTTATCCCAAGATGATAGAAAATTTCAGAACTGTCCTGAGATTGAAAGAATAATCTGTTATCAATGTGATTTTGGAAAATGGAAGTATGGGCATATCTATAGCTATCAGAATTCCGGTGATAATGTGATTCACATGGACGATGTGAATACCAATGATTTTGATTGGGATACATTATTTGACCGTGTTTGGAATGGCATGCCAGATTCCACGAATCCGTATGAAATTCACCTTTATGCACAAAGCAAAGAAGATGTTTTGGCGGGTGTCAAACCAGAACCGGATACTTCTGACAGTAGTTCCGAAACAACCGAGCAGGATAAGACCACTGCTACAACGGAGAAGACAACAGAAGTTTCTGCCACAACAGAAAGCCAGACGACAAAAAAGACACCAAAGGTCACCTGCATAAAGTCGGCTAAGATTAAGGCAAAGGATCTGAAGAAACGAAGCAGGAGGATATCATTAAAGGCAAAGACAACATCAGACGGTAAGTTACAGTATAAGATCACAAAATATCCAAAGAGAGCAAAGAAGTATATTTCAGTAAACAAAAAAGGACAGGTAACGATCAAGAAGAAAGCAAAGAAAGGAACTTATGTTGTTACTATTACGTCACCGGAAACGAAGAAGTATACGAAGATTTCCAAGAAAGTGTCAATCCGTGTAAAATAGGTAATTACCTAATGTACATTCCGTCTGTGACAATGCCATATACGGTTGGGTGTGGCAATAAGCACAGCGTAAGTTTTCACG
>JABLTL010059492.1_pt1 | contig 12135 bp, 17 predicted proteins | sample 7160151 | NCBI WGS metagenome assembly JABLTL01 (sample SAMN14651223, study PRJNA627086) | human gut metagenome | isolation source: feces | host: Homo sapiens
AAGAATTATATTTTTCAAATTACAATAAACAACAATAAATAGAAAGAAGGATTATATTATGCCAAAAAATTATTACCAGGGAACGATGATTACAGTTGAGTTACCAAAGAATCAATATAAAGGTTATGTAGTTGATTGCGTATACAGATATGTTAAGGATATGAACAAGTATGCACTGAGCATGTGGCTTCGTAATACTGAAGTTGATGACAGAATGCAGATTTGCTCACAAGAAATTAATACTCAATACATTACAAGCACAAGAGAGAATATAAAGAAGGATGTGTGTGCAATCGTTGAACAAGCTGCCAATAGTTCATACTTTGATAAGTCGATTGAGATTTATGAGTATACACAGAAATGTTTTGAGCGTGGCAATGCCGAATTTGAGAATGAGGAGAACAGATCATGAGCTGTCCATATTGCAGAGGAATAGGTGAACATGATTACAGATGTCCTCTTTGGCAGCCAAGTAAAAAGGCAAGAGTTAAGTGTGGTTATTGTGATGAGTATATTCTTGAAGGTGATGATTACGTTGAGATTAATGGATGGACTTATCACAAAGACTGCTTAACTGTTAATAGGTTGCTTGATTTAATGGGAGTTATTACAAAGGAGATGTCATATGAGTTGGATTAAAAGAAAGATAAAATGGATTATTTATAAACTTGATGGACTTGTACCTAAGATACATGACTTGCCTGACGTTGTGTATATTAAGTGGATGGGAAAGGAATTCATTATTAAAAAGTAAATAGAAATTTCATTTGGAGAATATATAGATGTAAATATTTTTATGAACGAAAGGAGAAATGAGTGTCATGACTTAAATTTGCAAAGCTCTGAGTAATTTATTGAAAAAAGAAACTAGAAAATATAATATTGATGATAATTTCTTTAGTGAAATTAATTCTGAATCAAAAGCCTATATATTAGGTTTACTATATGCAGATGGTTGTGTATATAATAGTCAAGGTAATGTGTGGGCAAAACTAGATTTAATGTATGACGATAGAAATTTGTTATATAAAATTGCTAAAGAAATGAAAAATGATTGCCCAATAAGGCGACATACATATGAGAGAAGTGAATATTTTCAAAATCAAGATAAAATATATGAATTCACACACGATATGTGCAGATATTCTATGAGAAGTAATAAAATAGTGTCTGATTTAATTAAACTTGGTTGCTCACCTGCAAAAACATTTAAAATTATATTCCCATCTCCCAAAATTGTTCCATACGATTATATGAGACATTTTTTAAGAGGTTACTTAGATGGTGATGGTAGTTTAACTGGGAGTCCACGCAAATCAAATAGTAAATATAGAGATACATATCTTCATTTTCATCTTACATTTACAGGTACTTTAAATTTTGTTTCTGGCACAAAAGAATATTTGAATAATAATGTTGTGAAATTTATTGGAGATATTCGTAGTAGATGGGATAACGGTCATGATAATTATACTTTAAGTATTGATGGAAACAATATTTTAGAGAAAATATTAGATTGGTTATACGAAGATTCTACAATATTCTTACAACGAAAATATGATAAATATCTTTTATTAAAAGAAGAAATTCTAAATAAAAATAAATCTATTACATATTCATGTAAAAATAGAAATCCAATACGAAATGAGCCATTTAATATATATAAAAACGGAGAATATATAGGTACATGCGACAATCGAAGAAAGCTTGAAAGAGAAAGTAAAGATATTCTAGGAGAACATATATCAAGACTCGTTTTTACAGAATGCTTACATAAAAAACGTTCAGAATATCATAATTTTAAATTTATTTTTATAAGTGAAGATGAATTTATAGAAAGTCCTATATATATTTGTTCAGGGAAAGAAACGATCTCAAAAGATCGAAAAATAATTCAATACGATTTAGATGGCAAATATATAAAATTATGGGATTCTACTAAAGGTATTGCCGAGTGGCTCAATATGGATAGACGAAAAGTTTCTTCATCTGTTTTAAGTTGCTGTAAACATAATCAAAAAAACTGCATTTGGATATATATGGAAATATGCAGACGAAGTTAATAAAGGAGCGTGATTGATATTTTAGATACACAGATTAATATGTATTCTGTAGATACAGGTCATTTTTATAGTAATCATGAAAAATACTTGCATGAAATGAACTGTAAATACAGACGTGAAAGAAATTATGTAAATAATATGCTTCCAAAATTAGAAGAAGAACTCGTGACGCAAGGTTACAGCAAAGATGATTTTTCTTATTGGAAACGTTGTACTATTGAAGACTACTATGAACAAGAAAATGATTCCGTAAAAGAATATATAAAGTGGTGTTTGATTATAAAACACAAAAGAGAGAAAGCAAATTTATCAAAAGAAAAACTTCTGAATCTTTTATCAAATAAGACAATTCAAAAAGAGAATCTATCGAATAAAATTGAGTATTGCAAATCGCATAATATTCCATATAATAAAAAAATTGAATTAAGAGAGCTAAGAAAAGACGAACTAAATGATAATAATATCATTTCAGTATTTGAATCTTCTCTTACACGTATTATCGGCATTAAAAAAGATGAACTAACAGACGCTCTTATTGTAGTCCAAGTTTACTATTTTGATGTATTTAAAGATTTATCTTTTTATGGATTTATGTATAATGGCGAAAAATACAGATACTTTACATCTTCTGCTGGTCAAATTCGTAAGAAAAAAGCTGTTTTTATTAAAGAATCAGTATGGAATGAAGTTGAAAAGACAGTCATGTGTGGTCTTACTATTGATAAAATAAATTCAAATGGTGGAAATAATGTAAATAAACATCTTGCATATATGGCATTGGCAAATTCAGCTACTGACCAATGGAATGATTTTGATATAGACAGATGTATTGTTGTAGATGATTTTGAGACGAATGTGCCAGGAGAATTTGATTTTATTGATGAGACCGATTATTCGATTGAGAGAAAAACTGGTACTGTTCCGATTACTCATACTGATGGAGCTGGCATGATATTACCAAGCGTAATGACGAAGAACACAATGTTTCGTGCTCCGTGGGTGAAAGGTTTATTGGGAGTATTTGATTTTAAAAAGTTTATTGAAGTAAATAATTACTCTCCTATTATCACAGATATTTATGGACAAGATCATGATGTAATTGCTGAAGATATTAGAATAATTTTCACAAAAAGTCAATTTAAGATGTATAAGTTTTACGATTCATGGGATGAGTATAAGACATATTTTAAGCAATATCATTGTCAAGCTGGCAGATGTAACACTGAGGAAGATAGAATTAAAAATGCAAAAATCAATTATCAGATGTTACAAACTCTCACAAATGTAACAGACGAAGAGATTGATTTACTTACAAAGAAGTCTGTGGAGCGAATCACAAATATCTGTAACTCTGTTGATACCATGAAAGATATTCTTGGAATTACACCTTATAATACAAATATGACAGCTTTTCAAAAAGCAGTAAAGATTTATCCTGCTTTACTCAATGATACATATGCAAAAGACGTTATCCGTGAAGTAAAGAATAGCCTTTTAAAAAAATATAGAAGTGGAAAACTTGAAGTAAATGGAAAATATACTTTCTTACTTCCAGATTATTATGCAGCTTGTGAGTATTGGTTTGGGCACATTGATACACCTAAAGGATTGTTGGCAGACAAAGAGGTATTTTGTTGGTTATTTAAACAATATGATAAACTTGACTGTCTAAGAAGTCCTCACCTCTACAAAGAACATGCTATTCGTTTTAATGTGGCGAATAAAGTATATGAGGAACGAGTTGATAAAATTAGAGAATGGTTTACAACAAATGCGGTATATACAAGTACATATGACCTGATTAGTAAAATTCTTCAGTTTGATGTTGATGGAGATAAATCATTGGTAGTTGCTGATCCTGATTTTGTAAGAATCGCAGAACGTAATATGAATGGTGTTGTACCACTCTATTATAATATGCGTAAAGCTGAACCAAGAATTTTGAATAATCAGAGTATTTATGAAGGATTAAATGCGGCATTTACAGGTGGAAATATCGGTATTTATAGCAACAATATTTCAAAAATCTGGAATAATGACGTATTTATCAATGGAACAGATGAGGAAAAAGAACATGCAACTAATTGTGTCAAGCGTTTATGCTGTCAGAATAATTTCGTTATTGATTACGCTAAAACATTATACAAGCCTGAGTTCCCAGAAACAATTGGTGAAGAAATTAAAGAGTTTACCAATCAGAAACTTCCTGCATTCTTTGAATACGCCAAAGACAAGGAAAAATCACAAGTTGATGATAGAAATGATAGTTTTGTAAATAAACTCTACTCTCGTATTCCTAATAAATCAATTAATACAAGAGGTATGAAACTTGGAGAATTAAAATATAAGGATATGATGAAAAATCCTGATATTGTATGTCCTAAAGAAATATCTGATTTGTATGACGAATTGAATAAGAAATATCGTTATATGATCAATATGAAAGATGAATATATAGATAATCTTCATTATGTAGCTTGCTCTATTAGAAACAAATTTGCTGAACTTGGATATTCGGAAGAAATGACTGCTGATATGCTTATGCAGTATTTGTATAAGAATAAAAAACGTGCGAAACAATTATTTTGGTTCTGTTATGGAGAATATGCGGTAGAGAATTTGAAGAATAATATTAAATATAAAGAACCAAAAGTCATTCAATGTATTGATTGCGGTGAGTGGTTTGAAGTTGATAAAAACAATGTAAAGACTTGTAGATGTCCTAAATGTAACATTAAACATAATAGAGAATTAAGAAGATTACAAACAAGAAGATATAGAGAAAATAAAAAATGTAGTAGCTAGGCTTTTGTTAAAAATTCAACCATAAATATTGGGTTATTTTATTATGTTTAAAATTTTGTAACCCATTACTAATGGTCGAAAATTATACTCTAAATGTTTATATATGGAGAACAACATATCATATAGGCATAAGCCTAATTTACAAAGTAAGATATGATTCTATAAACGAATTCGTGCAGTTGGGAGGAATGATTATTTTTGACAATTACACAGGAAAAGATTATTAAAGAAATCGCAGAGAAGGAAGATATAAATGTAGCGACAGTCCGTAAAGTATTCAAAAGGGCAGAGAAATGTATATTCGCCTACCTATCTTCTACTACTCCCACTGATAATACAGTGGTAAAAATTTTAGATGGGTTAAGCCTGGAATGTAAATATATTCCAGAAAAAGAAATCCATACATATGATAATATCCAATGTGAGGCAAAAATTTGGACAAAACCAAAAATAACTCGTTATTACAACAGAAAGTTAAATGGATATTTTGATTAAAACAATGAAATCAGCTTTTCTTAGCTGATAAAATAAGATAACTCATAATACTACCTCTTTTTATATAATCAGTAGCTATATTGTTGTATTATGCAGTATAGTTGCTGATTCTTGGGTGTGTAACTCAGTTGGTTAGAGTATCGGTCTTTTAAATCGAGAGTCGGTGGTTCAAATCCACTCACACCCATTTTCTACTTTTGTAGGACTGGTTGGTTTCGGATCAGGAGATATTAAATCTCAAAATAAGCATGGCGACATGTATAAAGTGGTTTTGTCGTATTACAAAGCTGCGACTGTAGAAATATAGTTTGACGGAAAACACATAGGATTTATGCCTAACCTTCTATTCAAGGACGACTGTTGGCGAATATGGTTGGGCAGGTATCTTGAGATAGGTACTGTATTAACACAGAAATGTGGGGATAATCCATGTCTAAATGGTACGAGTTCCGCAAGAATTAGTGCTGTTTAAATTATTATATAAACATCTTAAGTCGAAAGATAGGTGTTTTGTAATAAAGGATTCCGATAGCAAGGAAGACAGGATGGTGACGATTGGGCTGTACTCAAAAGGTACGGATGGTCAAATGTACACCTCATCATCTATTTATAAGTACAGACTTTTGGTAAATCAAATTACAAATTATTAAAGAACAAGAATAAAGTTTTTAATATAAAAAAGCAAAAGTGTGTGCGACCACAGAGAGAAAAACAACTTATTCACCTGCAATATGGTGACATATAACACTCGCAAGGTGTTATATGAGAAAGTACAAGTACGTGCAACTCTAATAGGCTGCAACCTATGAATCTCGCAAGGAAGAATGTGCAGAAAGAAAATCTATAATACTTTGTGGTAAGAGTTTGCCAGTTGTGTCAAAGCTGGTGTTGTTGCTAACTACAAGCTAATCGCTTGTGTGATAAGCTGTGTCCAACCACAGTAGATGTTAGCGTATTGAGTCAAATATCTCAGCTCATATTAAGTAAGGATCTCATACTTCGGTATGGGATTTTTTATTTGCTCTCTTCGTATAGTTTGGTTTAGTACGACTGACTTGTAATCAGTAAACGGCAGTTCAAATCTGTCAGAGAGCTTTAACTTGCCAATCGGCAAAATAAATTAAAGGATGTGAAAAATATTTTATTAATTAACAAAACAGAAGCTTTTGCAATGAGGGAGCTTGTTGGAAAAGAGAATGTGAAAAAGACTTATAGTGGTCATGCAAAATACTATCTTGTTGAAGATGACCAGAATTTAAAAGCTTTGAGTGATTATAGAAAAAGTAAAATCGTTGGATAGAGACGAAATCTAAAACGAAAGGTGGTCGGAAACCATCGCAAAGAAAAAACATGAAGTAAAAGTAGAAATTATTGGAGGTAACGCTGAAGGTGTTACTGGTAGTTGTACTCGAATAAAAACTTCTGAACATTGCTATCTTTTTGAGTGTGGAATGATTCAAGGCAATCATACTGTGCTTGAAAATTATAGAGCCAATATGAAATATATTCAAAAAGTAAGACCACAAGAAGTCGAATTTATTATTGTTGGACATCTTCACGCAGATCATATAGCTATGATTCCAACATTATATGCTCGTGGAAAATGTAATGCAAAAATAATTGTACCTAAAGGTTCAACTTCGATTCTAAAAGAAATGTGGCTTGATTCTTCATATATTAATTGCAGAGATATTGAAGTCATAAATCTTAAAAATGAAAGAAATTATGAACCATTTTATACTGAAGATATTGTATATAAAGCACTCGAATTTGTTCAAGAGATTGATTCTGATAAGATAGTAAATTTATCTGATGAACTTGCTATTAGATATACTGACGCAGGGCATATTCTTCTATCCAAACAATGTGAGGTATATATAAACGGAGGTTCACATACTAGAAAAATTCTGTTTTCAAGTGATCTCGGTAATATTGCCACACAAGATACAAGAGTTTTTGTTGAAGATTTTAAACCTGTGTCATCGGCTAATATTGCAATAATGGAATGTACTTATTGCAGCAAGGAAAGACAATGTACTAAAGAAACATATAAAAAAGATATAGAAAAAATTAAATCTGTTATAGAACAATATTGTGTTGACAACAATGCAAGAGTTCTTATTCCGTCATTTTCACTTGACAGAACTCCATATATCTTATGGATTTTATATTCCCTATTTGGAAAAGATAAAAATTTCAAAGTACCTATTTTAATTGATAGTCCATTGGCAAATAGATTGTTAGACTGTTACTCTTCTATTCTTGAAGGTGATAAAAAAGAATTATTCGATGAAATGATGTCATGGAAGAATGTTCAAAGAATTATTCAACCAGAAAACAGTAAGGCAGTTATTGCAGATAAAGGTGCAAAAATCATTCTTAGTAGTTCAGGAATGTTGACAGCAGGGAGGTCAATTAAGTGGACTCAGAGTATTTTACCAAGAGAATCTGATTGTATCTTATTTATGGGATATTCTGGTGAAGATACATTAGCATGGAAAATAAAACATGGTAAAGATAACAAAACAATTAATATTAATGGCAAACCTTTTAAGAACAAAGCACAGATTTACGATTTGAAGTCATTCTCTAGTCATATGCAGCGACAAGATATGATTAATTATTACAAATCTATAAATTGTGAAAAAATTTATTTAGTTCATGCTGATTCAAATAAAATTGAGTTTAAACATGATTTAGAAGATGCAATATCTGATTGTCTTAAATCTACAAAAGTTATTGCTGTTAATAGCGGTACAAAAATCTCATTATAGAGAAATATTACGAAATTGGAGGCTAAATGCCTATGAATAAAGATTATTTACAGTTAGAGTTTGATAGTTTAGGAAGTGAAGCAAATTATAAACTTGCAGATCCGACTCTTGTTGATTATTACAAGCGATTAAATAATCGTGAAATTCTTATTAATCAGGATATTGATGACGGGATTGTAGAATGGACGCAGGAAATAGTTGAATGGAATAGAGAAGATAAGGATATAGCAATTGCCGAAAGAAAACCAATTAAGATTTGGATTAATTCAAATGGTGGTTCTCTTAATGCAATAAACGAGCTTATTAATATCTGTAATCTTTCTAAGACACCAGTTTATGCTATTGGAATGGGAAAATGTTACTCCGCAGGAGGGCTTTTGCTTATGGGTATCCCAAGGGGTAACAGATATATTTTGTCATCTACTGAAGCACTTATTCATGATGGCTCTACAGGTAGTTACGGAGACACTGGCAAGGTACTTGATGATTTAGAGAGAACTAAGAAAATTGAGGAAGATACAAAACAGTTTATTTTAAGTCATACAAAGATTACTGAGAGTGAATATGATAAAAATTATCGTAAAAATTGGTGGTTAGATGCTAACGATATTATTGAAAAAGGCGTGGCTGACCACATTATTACAAATATTGAGGAATTATTTTAAGGAGGGCGCACTGCTCTCCTATTTTATTGGAGAAAAAGGAGATTGAAAAATGGCAGCTAGTAAATTAAAGTTCACAAGAACAACTACAGACAAATTAACAGTAAAGGCAGGTACACTCTCAGAGGATTGTACTACTATTACATACACAGATGAGAATGATATGGAGCAGGAAGTAAAGGTAGCTGATCTGCTTACTTCATTTAAGAATCAGGTAATTGATTTTACTGTTGCATTAAAGACAGATGAAGAGCTGGATGTTCCGTCTGATGAAGAGTAATAGAGAGTTGGTGGACATTATAATCGACTTACATAGATTAGAAAATGAAACAGATTTTGAATGGAAATTGAGATGTTGCCTTGCGAAAAAGCGTAAAGAAACAGATATGGATTGGATTGAGATTCGAGATATGCTTGGATTGAACATTACACCAGATCAGCTTAGAAAACAGGCTGTTGGATATGAAGAGTATGATAATTATATTCACGGTTATCAGGGTGTAGCCACTACTATCCTATCTGTGTCAGATTTACATTACCCTTTTGCAAAACCATTAGATGTTTTTAGAGAGTTTAGTGGAAAAATTGATATATTACAGTTAAATGGAGATTTGGTAGACTGTATGGCATTATCTCGCTTTTCTAAATTATATAGGGTGTCCCCTTTAGAAGAAATGATAGGTGCAAGACAGTACATCATTGATTTAATTGAAATGATCAAACCAAAGAAAGTTCTTGTAAATCATGGAAACCATGAATTGCGTCTGGGTTCATATTTGGCAAAAAATCTTGATAATGAATTACAAGAATTAATGCCTGAAACTGCATTGGATTATATTTTTATAGACGGTTTCACTCATTATGATAGAAAAACCAAAGCAAAAGTAGAATATTCTCCATTATGTGATGTATTTGATGATATTGAAATTAAATATACTGGAACATGGTATTCTCAGTATAAAGATGTTTTATTCTGTCATCCAAAGGCTTTTGCAAGTAGTCCATTAAAGACAGCAGAAAAAGCTTTATATTGGTTTAGAAATGAAGGTTTTGAGTTTAAGACACTTATTATGAGCCATACACATAGAGTTGGTTCATATAAAATTGGGAATTCCATGATTTATGAGCAAGGCTGTTGTTGTGAAACAAGCAAAATGAGATACAATGACGGACAGTTAATCAATTCTCAAAAAGAAGGTTTTATGATTATTTGTCTTGATAAGGAAGGACATGTAATTGAGAATAAAACTCATATTAAAACTTTAAATTAGAGGTAGAATACATGGATGTAAATCTTTACTGTTGCTATTCTCTTCCTTTACGAAATTACTTGCGTGACAATGGAATGAGATATAAACTATGTGCTTTAAATCCAAACTCTAAACAGAGATTTTGGGTTTATGTAAAAAATGAAAAATTAGATAATCTGCTAAATAAGTGGTCAGCCAATTTTGGTTAGACCACTTTTATAATGGAGAATAATTATGTAGAAAACTATGGAGGTTTTTATGTCAGTAGAAAAAATATGTGGAATTTATTGTATTGAAAATATGATAAACCACAAAAAATATGTTGGTCAGTCAATTGATATTTATAGAAGATGGTCACAACATAGACAGCAAAATTTTATTGCAAGAGATACGTTTTTATATAATTCATTTAAAAAGTATGGTTTAGAATCTTTTAATTTTTATATTATTGAGGAATGCGATGAATCGTTATTAAATGAAAGAGAAATATATTGGATATCTTATTATGATTCATTCCGGCATGGTTATAATATGACAATTGGAGGTTCTGGGAATAATAGTGGAGAACGACTTAATAAACAAAATATTTTACCAAAAAACTTTACTTCAGATATTTGTAATAAAATAACCGAAGTAGTTCCAATTGCTAAATTGGATTCTGATTTTAATATTTTAGATGTATATAAAAGTGTACAAGATTGTGCGAGAAAAAATAAAATTGAAGCAACAAATATATCAAAAGTAACAAAACAAATACATAAAATGTGTTACGGATTCATTTATTTAAAATTCAATGATATTCAAGGTATGACAAAAGATTCAATAAAAGAATATGTTACATTTCTTAGAAATCGTTATGATTTTTCTTCTACGCATTCTACAAAGGATAGAAAAGTTGCTTTAATTGATGATTGTGGAATTATTTCCTGTGTTTATAAGAATATCAATGAGGCTGCAAGGCAATTAAATGTTGATCCATCTTCTATTACAAAAGTTTGTAAAGGAAGGCTAAAAACAACTAAAGGATTGCGTTTTGAATATGCATAATGGATGGTAGATTAACAAAGCCACAGAAAGAAGGTTTCGCTGTTATCTATCAAGATAAAGACGGTAATTTGATAGGTGCTAAGACGAAAGTTATATCATTAAATTAAATAACAATTGTAGTCCACTGTTCGGCTCAGTTTGGAGTAATTGTGAAAGCAGATATTCACAGCTACAATTAACATACGACTAATATATTAGTCTTTTTGGTTAATGAAACCACTATCAGAGGGAGTGTACCTTATATGGACGCTACCCTCTTATTATTTTGGCAATAAATTAAAATATTGTCGAAAAAATATAAACAAAACACTTGAAAAATATAAATGAAGATTAAAAGGAGATTTTTGAACAATGGTAAAAAATGACGTATTAAGAAATGTAGCAGGTAAGTTAGAAGGATAACTACCAAATCTATCATTGAGCAAGCTTCTGCTTGGTCAAGACTTGGATATAGTTCAAATGAACAAGCTACAGAAATGGCGAAATTAAGTTCAAAATTTGCTTCTATATCTCCTGGTATGGATACAGATCAAGCCCAAGAAGGTATGGTCAGTATTATGAAGGCTTGGCAAATCAATCCTGAAGATGTTGAAAAAGAAATATTAGATCCTATAAATCAGTTGGGTAAAATTATTGCCCGAACATACAGTAATGTATGGTGCTATCAAAAAATAGCATAGTAGATAACTATATCGGTTAAACGATGGAGACATTGCAGACCGAGGAAAGACTGTAATATTATTTATTATTCATATATGGGGATATATGAATAAATGGAAAAATTAAAAATAAAAAATAAAAGATTAGCAAAATATTTATATTCTCTTGGATTTGATAGAGAATGTGGATTCGATAAAAATGAATATTGGTTATTTTCAAAATCAAGTGAATTAGATGAATCACTTGATTTTTATTTTTATATGAGAAAGAAAAATAGAAAATAATTCAACATAAGGAGATGTTATTATGACAAAAGAAAATTTTAAAAAATTGGCGTGAGTAATCCAGATTGCGTTTGCATCCCATCTTTTCTTCAATT
>JABLTL010153512.1_pt1 | contig 12108 bp, 10 predicted proteins | sample 7160151 | NCBI WGS metagenome assembly JABLTL01 (sample SAMN14651223, study PRJNA627086) | human gut metagenome | isolation source: feces | host: Homo sapiens
CGGCGGGAGACGGGAGGGCGGCGGGATTGCCGCTTTCCTTCCGGGCGGACATGGCGGCAAAGCGCATGACCTCAAACATGTCCAAATTGCCGCACTCGATGGCGCCGCCGGTGCCGAGGGCTACGTTCATCCCCGCCTTGACGGATTCCAGAATAGGGGTGGAGGACTGGCCGTTTTTGTAGGCGGACACAGGGGTCGCTACGGCGCAGACGCCCTTCTTCCCCAGCAGTTTACGCTCGTCCTCCGTTAAATATGTACAGCCTGCAGCAGTGGTGGGGCGGCTGAAAACATTGTGGCAGTTTAACAGCTCGCCGGGGTTCATGCCGGTGCGCTCCAGACAGGAGTCCACTTCGCTCTGGGTCTCCGCAAGGTGCAGCTGCATTCCCAGATTCTGCTCTGCGGCGTAGCCCACCAGACCTTCCCAGAGCCGGTAATTGCTGATGTACTCGCCGTAGATTCCGGCGTCGATCTTGATGCGGCCGTCGTCGAAGCCGTTCCACTTCTCCGTGACCTTCACCAGCTCCCGGCACTGCTCGTCGGTCTCGAAGTCGAAGTCCTCGTTCTCGTCGATGTAGCGATAGCTGGACAGCGCCAGATTGGCCTTGATGCCGGATTCCGCCACGGCCTCGGCGGTGGCGTTGGGGTAGTAATACAGGTCGGAAACCGAGGTGACGCCGAAGCGCAGGCACTCGGCGATGGCGAGAGATGCCGCCGCTTTGGCACTGCGGGAGTCCATTTTCGCTTCCTTTTGCAGCAGCGCCTGAAGGGCTTCGGTGTTGCCCAGATCATCGGTGAAGCACCGCAGACTGGCGGTCGCCAGATGGGTGTGGCAGTTGATAAGGCCGGGAATGGCCACCATGCCGGTGCCGTCCACAATGGCCTTGGGCGCTTCGGCAGGGGGCTTTCGCTCAATGGAGACGATCTTCCCATCCTCGATGCCGATATAAGCGCCAAAAATGACCTCCATCCGGGGGTTCATGGTCACGGCTGTAACATTGGAAATGAGGGTGTCCAAATTGGCACACTTCCTTTCGTGTAGCGTGGGCGTTATTTTGCCCCATCCGCCATGAGGCGGAACAGCTCCTGCTTCTGCTCCAGCACGCCCGGGAGCATTTCGATGTACTGTTCGGGGAATTTTGGGTTATGGAACCGGCGGAGGGTGCCGTCGGGGAGGTTTACCTTGTTCATGCCTCCGCCCCCCAAAGAGAGGATGGTATGCACTTCCTCCATCATGTAGATGTTGTACAGGCAGTCCAGATTGCCCCGGCTCCAGCCTACGTTCTCGAAGCTGCCGGACATGTATTTCTGGCGGTAGAGGTAATAGGGCTTGTAGCCCAGCGCCCGGAGGGTCTGCTCCCCGTAGGCGACCATTTCGGCGACGTCCCCGGCGGAGGGGAGATTCTCCCGCCTTTCAAACAGGTCGGCTCCTTTTTTCAGGGCGAGGGTGTGGACGGTGATGTTGGCGGGATTCAAAGTCGCCACGGCGTCCAGACTGCGGCGGAAGCCCGCCGTGGTGTCTGCGGGAAGGCCCGCGATCAAATCCATATTGATGGCACTGAAACCCGCGTCCACCGCTTCGCCGTAGGCGCGAAGCACGTCCGCCGCCTTGTGGGGCCGCCCGCAGGCGCGTAAGACGGCGTCCTCCATGGTCTGGGGGTTGATGCTCATGCGGTCAGCGCCGCCGGAACGGATCACTTGAAGCTTTTCCAAATCCAGCGTATCCGGGCGGCCGCCCTCTACGGTGAATTCGATACACCGGGACAGGTCAAAATTGTCCCGTATGACGCCCAGCAGGCGCTCCATCTGGGGCGCGGAAAGGGTCGTGGGGGTGCCACCGCCGATGTAGAGGGTGCGGATAGTTCTCCCGGACTGCGCCAGAAGTCTGCCCGTGACCGCAATTTCCTGTTCCAGCGCCCGCAGATAGGGTTCCAGCAGTTCCGTTTTCCTGCCGATGGTGCGGCTGACGAAGCTGCAATAGGTGCAGCGAGTGGGGCAGAAGGGGATGCCGACGTACAGCGACAGATCGCTGGGCTGCAGCATATTCACCGCCCGGACTGTGGAGACCGAGCAGTCGATGGCCAGCCTGCGCCGGTCATCGGTGACGTAATATACATCCCGCAGCAGCTCGTCTGCGGACTTGGGTGTGCCGCCCTCCAGCAGATGCTTGGTCGTGATTTTCGTGGGTCGGACGCCGGCCAGTGCGCCCCATGGGGGCGTAACGGGCAGCAGCTGTTTCGCGGCCAGATAATAGCTCTGCTGCAGTGCCCGGCGGCGCAGTCGGACGGTTTCGTCAGATGCTTTGATCCGCCGGGTAGCCGCGGCAGTGGTGCCGTTTACAGTGATTTTCGTGACGGCGGTAAGCCAGACCTTTCCCCGGTGGAGGGACGAAACCGCCTCCCCTTCCGTGTTGTCGGGAAACAGGGAAAGCTGCAATTGCTCCACGGCATAGCGGTCGTCATGACCGTGTAGTGTCAGTTTCATAAGAACCTCGATTATCGCAGATAGGGGTTATACCGTTTTTCCTCCGCCAGCGTCGTATCCATGCCGTGGCCGGGATAGACCCGGTAGTCGGTGGAAAGCCCCGCCAGACGGCGCAGCGACGCCCGCATGGCCGCGTCGCTGCCGCCGGGAAAATCGGTACGGCCGCAGGAACCGGCAAACAGGGTATCCCCGCAGAACATGGCGTCGTCAATGAGCAGGCACACGGAGCCGGGGGTATGGCCGGGGGTGCGGATGACGGAAATCGTCAGCCCCGCGAGGTGCAGGGTGTCCCCCTCGTCGTAGGTTTTGGTATAGTAGAGCGGCCCCGCCGTCATCTGGGGCGGCAGGGTCAGCTCGTCGGCGCAGAGATAGACGTCGCAGCCGGTCTCGGCGGCGATCTCCTTTACGCCGCCCACGTGGTCAAAGTGCCCGTGGGTCAGGAGAATCGCTTCCACGGTCAGCCCCAGGGCGTTCACCTCGTTCAGAATCTTCTCCGGGGTGTAGCCGGGGTCGATGACACAGCAGGTCTTCGACGCACTGTCGTGGACGATATAGCAGTTGGTTCCGTAATCCCCAAGGGTCAGCGTGTGAATGTTCAGCATACTATCACCTACCGGGTGTGAATTTTGTCATTTTCTTCTGGGCGTATCCATCAGCTGCTCCGTGTCCAGAATCAGGGTCACGGGGCCGTCGTTGACGGACTCCACCTTCATGTCCGCGCCGAAGCGGCCGTGCTGAGGGGGATACCCCAGACTGGCGCAGTCGGCGAGGAACTGCTCGTACAGCCGCTCCCCCAGTTCCGGGTTCGCGGCGTCGGTAAAGCTGGGGCGGCGGCCCTTGCGGCAGTTGCCGTAGAGAGTGAACTGGCTGACTACCAGCACCTCGCCGCCCACCGCGTCCAGTCCCAGATTCATTTTGTCGTTTTCGTCGGTAAAAATCCGGAGTCCCAGCGCTTTTTCCGCCAGATACCGGCATTCCTTTTCGGTATCGTCGGGACCCACGCCCAGAAGAATGAGAAAGCCCTTTCCGATTTTTCCCACCACCTCGCCGTCAATGGCGACGGAGGCGGAATTGACTCTTGTCAGTACAGCGCGCATAGCGTTTCTCTCCTTAATTCTGTCCTCTGCGGGAGCCGACCACGTCCCGGATGTTCAGCAGCTTCGTCCGCACGGATTCCAGCTCCGCCACGTCCTTGACCTCGAAGCGGATGGTGATGGCGCTGCGGCCGCCGGGCAGGTCTTTGCCGCTCATTTCCTTGACCCGGACACGGGCGGTGGACAGCACCATGGCCACGTCCAGAATCAGCCCGTCACGGGTGATGCAGTCCAGCTCCAGCGTGGTCTCAAAGGGCTGCTCTTCCTGGGTCGCCCAGCGGACGCGCACCCAGCGGGCGGCCTGACGGGGGTCTTCCCGGTTCTGGGCGTTGGGGCAGTCCGCCCGGTGGATGCTGACGCCGAAGCCCTTGGTGATGAAGCCCACAATGGGGTCGCCGGGGACAGGGGTGCAGCATTTGGCGAACTTGATCATGCAGGAATCGATGTCCTCCACAATGACGCCGTTGACCGCGTGGCGGTTCTGGATGACCGCTTCGGAATCGGGGCGGAAGCGCAGGGGGCTTTGGGGCAGCTTTTCCGCGGTCTGCTGCTTCAGAGCCTTGTTGATGTCGTCCCGGATGCGGCCGACGGCCTTGGCGGCGGTCAGTCCGCCGTAGCCGATGGCGGCGATCATATCGTCCCAGGTGTCGAAGGACAGCTTTTTCAGCAGCTGCCCTTCCAGCTCCGGGTCGGTGGCAGCGGTGAGGGGCAGCCCCACCCGCTTCATTTCGGACTCGAAGGACGCCCGGCCGTGGACGATGTTCTCTTCCCGCTTCTCCTTCTTGAACCACTGCTTGATCTTGGTTCTGGCCTGATTGCTCTTGCAGATGGTCAGCCAGTCCCGGCTGGGGCCTTTGGCGGATTTGGAGGTCAGCACCTCCACAATATCGCCGTTTTTCAGGGTGGTGTCGATGTTGGCGATGCGGTTATTCACCTTCGCGCCGATCATGGAATTTCCCACGCCGGAATGGATGGCATAGGCAAAATCGATGGGCGTGGAACCGGCGGGCAGGGAAACAATCCGTCCCTTGGGGGTGTAGACGAACACCTCGTCGTCGAACATGTCGATCTTCATGGACTGGACGAACTCTTCCGCGTCGGAGTCCTGCTGGCTTTCCAGCAGGCGGCGCACCCACTCGAAGTCCTTCTCCGTACCCGTGCCGGTGCCCTGCTTGTACTTCCAGTGGGCGGCGATACCGTATTCGGCGGTCTCGTGCATCTGCCATGTGCGGATCTGCACCTCGAAGGGAATGCCCTGAGAGCCGATGACGGTGGTGTGCAGGGACTGGTACATGTTGGGCTTGGGGGTGGAGATATAGTCCTTAAACCGTCCCGGCACCAGACTGAACAGGTCGTGGACGTGTCCCAGCACGTTATAGCAGTCGGGGATGGTGTCCACAATGACCCGGAAGGCGTAAATGTCGTACAGCTCGTCGATGGTCTTGCCCTGGGCGAGCATTTTCCGGTAGATGGAATAGACGTGCTTGATCCGCCCGTAGGTGGTGTTGTGGATGCCCACGGAGGTCAGGCGCTGGGTGATCTTGTCCTGGATGGTGCGCATAAAGGCCTCGTCCTTCTCCTTGTGGGCCTGAAGGTAGGACATGATCTCGTTATACTCCATGGGCGCGAGGTAGCGCAGAGCGGTATCCTCCAGCTCCCACTTGATCTTCTGCATACCAAGGCGGTGGGCAAGGGGCGCGTAGACGTCCATTGTCTCCCGGCACTTCTGAATCTGCTTTTCCGGCGTCTGGTACTGCATGGTGCGCATGTTGTGGAGCCGGTCGGCGATTTTGATCAGCACCACCCGGATGTCCTTGCTCATGGCCATGAACATCTTGCGCAGATTCTCCATCTGCGCCTGCTCGGAGGAGGAGAAGTTTGCCCGGGTCAGCTTTGTGACGCCCTCCACCAGCTCCGCCACGGTGGGGCCGAAGATTTTTTCAATGTCCTCATGGGAGGCGTCGGTGTCCTCGATGCAGTCGTGGAGCAGGGCGCCCAGAATGGCGTCGCAGTCCAGCCCCATCTCCGCCACGATCTGGGCGACCGCCAGCGGGTGGATGATGTAGGGGGAACCGTCCTTCCGTTTTTGCAGCTTGTGCTTCTGGTTGGCGTAATCCACGGCACGGTCGATGAGCGCCATGTCCGCGCCGGGCAGGTGCTTTTTGATTGCGTCGCACATGGACGCGTAATGTTCTTCAAAGGATTCCATTTCAAACTCAGCTCTCTTTCGCGTGCAGCAGCCGCTGCATGGTCTGGCTTCGGCTCAGGTCGGCCTTTCCTTCTCCGGGGGTCAGCCGGATGGAAACATATTTATGCTGCCGCTGGACGGTGAGCAGTCCCACGTCCCGGAAAATATCCAGACAGGTGAGCATCTGCCCCAGATTCAACGGTTGTCCCGACCAGCGGACGATCTTGCGGCACAGGCACATGGGTGATTCCTGCACAGGGTTCGCGGCGTCCAGATACCGCCACACCAGCGCCAGCATCTTCCGGTCAGGCAGCAGCGCCGCGGCCTCGCCGGAGGTCAGATTTCCCCGCTGCATGTCCCGGTAAGGCGCGGCGTCGGGCAGGCACTCGGCGCTGCAGCTGGGGCGGATGTCGATGACGTTCATCTGCACGGTGCGCGTCCCCCGGAATTCGTTCACCTGAGGGGTAAAGGCCACGTCCACTAAGTCCCCCGGCTGGATGGACACCGTCTGGGGATTGGCGGAAAAATAGATGGCGTTCAGGTACGTATGTCCGCTGCACAGGCGCAGGCGCATATGCCGTCCGCCGCCCACCATGCTGATGCGGTCGATGGTCAGATTCTTCATCATCAGCACCGGCTTGGGGCAGCCGTTGCCGCAGGGCTCCAGCATTTGCAGGGAGTCCACGTTGTGCAGGGTCAACAGCTCCGGGGAAACGGCGCAGTCCACATCCAGAATGGTTCGCGGCACGTCGTCGGTGTAATACTGCGCGGCCAGCGCGCAGATCTGGCGGCGGAATTCCGGAATGTTGGCGCGGGAAATGGTAAAGCCCGCGGCCAGCTCATGGCCGCCGTAGCTTTCCAGCAGCGGAGACAGGGCGCTCAGGGAGGCAAACAGGTTGAAACCCCCGTGGCTGCGGGAGCTGGCTTTGCCGTGCTCGCCGTCCAGACAGATCAGGAAGGTGGGGCAGGCGTATTCCTCGGCAATGCGGCTGGCCACAATGCCCACCACGCCCTGATGCCAGCTTTCATCCGCCAGCACGATGGCCTCCGGGGGCTTGCCCATGGGCAGCATGGACACGGCCTGCCGGTAAATTTCCGACTCCACGGCCTGCCGCTGCCGGTTCAGCTCGCACAGTCCCCGGGCGGCCTCGGCGGCCTTGTCCGGGTCGTCGGTGAGAAACAGCTCCACCGCAAGATCGATCTGTCCCATCCGTCCGGCGGCGTTGATGCGGGGCGCCAGCATGAAGCCGATGGAGGACGCGCTGACAGTCTCCGGGGCGCAGCCGCACTCCGCCATCAGCGCCGCGATGCCCGGGCGCTTGGTATGCGCCAGAGATTCCAGACCTCTCGCCACGAACACCCGGTTCTCCCCTTGCAGGGGCATCACATCCGCCACGGTGCCGAGGCATACCATGTCGGCGTATTCTTCCAGCACCGTTTCCTGAGAGCCGCACAGGGCGGAAGCCAGCTTGAAGGCCACGCCCACGCCGGAGAGATTCTTATGGGGATAGCCGCCATCGCAGCGGTGGGGGTCCACCACGGCAACCGCGGCGGGCAGCGTCTGCTTGCACTCATGATGGTCGGTGATGACGAGATCAATGCCCAGCTGCTTACACAGCTCCGCCTCGCTCACGGCGGTGATGCCGCAGTCCACGGTGACGATCAGCTTGACGCCCTCAGCGTGGAGCTGGTGGATAGCGATGGGATTCAGGCCGTAGCCCTCCTCCAGACGGCCGGGAATGTAGCTCACCACATCCGCGCCGTGGCGGCGGAGAAAATCCGTCAGCAGGCAGGTGGCGGTGATGCCGTCCACGTCGTAGTCGCCGAACACGGCGATCTTCTCACCCCGGGACATGGCGAGTCCCACCCGTCCGGCAGCCTTGTCCATATCCGTCATCAAAAAGGGGTCAAGCAGGGGCGCGTTGCAGTCTAAGTAAGCTCTGGCCTGTCGATCATCCCCGATCCCCCGGGAGGCCAGCACCATGGCGGCCAGCGGAGCGTAGCCGCTGCCAACCAATGCGTTGACAGCCCCCGCCTCCAGCTGGGACACCTTCCAAATTCCGTATTTCACGATTCATGCACATCCAGTAATAACATTTTCTCTATATTATAGCAAAAATGAACGGGATGTACAATAGGCAGTTGGGAATTTTCTTGTTTAAGGGATTTCAGGGGTATCTCCCCGCTCCCGCCCCGGCGTGACCTGCATGATGGTCACGGCGAGCAGAGGGGCAAAGATCATGCCGCCCACGCCCCAGAGCTTGTAGCCGACGTACAGCGCCATCAGCGTCACCAGGGGGTCAAGCCCCAGATGCCGCCCCACCAGCTTCGGCTCCAGCATGGAGCGGGACAGGGTGACCACGGCATAAACGCCCAGCAGGCCGATTGCCCTCGCGCCCTCTCCCTGCAAAAAGCAGATCACCGCCCATGGTACCAGCACGGTGCCGGTACCCAGCACGGGCAGCGCGTCCACCAGCGCGACCACCAGCGCCCACAGCGGGGCGTAGGCGATCCGCAGCACCACGAACCCCAGGGTCAGAATGGCGAACGTCACGCCCATCAGCTTCAGCTGCGCCGTCAGCCACCCGCCCACGGCATTTTTCATACGCTTCAGGGCGTCCGCGGCGGGCTTGAGCTTTTCCTCGGGCAGACGTTTTTTCAGCCAGCTTTTGATCTTCGGCAGCCGGGCGGAGATCAGGAAGGAGGAGATCACCGCCGTTCCCAAACTCAGCGCACCGTCGGGAATGTGGCTCAGAATGTTTCCCGCCAGCCCCAGAATATACCGGATGACCTTGTCCAGCAGAGATGTTCCATTGGAGAAGAAGGAGGTCACGTTCTCGCTGAGCAGGGGCTGCACGCTCTGGGGCGTGTGGGACGCCAGCTCCAGCAGCCAGCTTTGCAGCAGGCCGATGCCGGATTTTGCCGTATCCTCCAGATCGGGCAGCACCCCCGCCACCCTTCGCAGCTCCCGCAGAGCAAAGGCGCAGAGAATCAGCACCAGCATGGCAAGAAAGCAGAAGGCCATACTGACGCCGATGCCGGAGCACACGCACCGTGGGACCCGCCGCTTCTGGAGGAAGCCCACCATCGGCTCCGCCGCGAAGGCCAGCAGCGCCCCCAGCAGAAAGGGGAAGCACAGCGGCAGAAGAAACCGGGCAGCCAGCCACACGGCAAAAAACGCCGCCAGCACGGATATGCTTTTTTTCACCGCGGGACGCAAAAAGATTCCTCCTTTCCGACAAAAACTCTGGTGATATGGGGTTGCATTCTAAGAAAAGTATGTTACAATACATTGTGGAGAAACAGGTGTTGTTCTGTCACACACAAATTGAACCAGTTTTAAGGAGGTCCGACATGTCGACCAAACCCAAATACTATATTGTGGAGTCTTCCGCCCTGCCCGAGGTTTTCCTGAAGGTAGCGGAGGCAAAGCGTCTGCTTTCCACCGGCGAAGCGTCCACCGTCAACGAAGCCACCCGCATGACCGACATCAGCCGCAGCGCGTTCTACAAGTACCGGGACGCCGTGCTGCCCTTCCAGAGCATGATGACCGGCCGCATCATCACTTTCCAGCTGCTGCTCCACGATGAGCAGGGACTCTTGTCCGAAATCCTGGGCGTCTTTGCCGACGCCGGCGCCAATATCAGCACCATCAATTCCATCGTCCCCACAAACGGTACGGCGGTCGTGACCATCTCTGCGGAGACCATCGACCTGACCATGACGCTGGAGGAACTGATGAACCGCCTCTCCGCCATTCAGGGCGTGCTGAAGGCCGACGTGCTGGCCGGATAACCCCATATTCTGAATTGCAAAACCGCCGCCGCTGTTTTCTGCGGCGGTTTTCTTCAGGCAGCACCGCGCAATTCGGCAAGAAGTCTCAGCCAGGATTTTTGTTCCAATTCAAAGTTTCAAAAATGGAGGAATACTGTATGTATTTCCCATTTTTGAAACTGCGGAAGTGGGGCAAAAAGACGGCTGAGACTCGCAGACGCAATTGCGCGGTGCTGCCTTCGTCACACTTCGCCCATCCCTGACATACGATGAATCGGGAGGGGTGCGATATGCTCATCGTGCAGAAATATGGAGGAACGTCCCTTGCGGGAATGTCGCGCCTGCGCGCCGCGGCTCGTAGGGTCACGGGGCTGGCCCGGCAGGGAAATCAGGTCGTCGTGGTGGTTTCCGCTCAGGGGGATACCACGGATATGCTCATCGAAAAGGCCACTCAGGTCAACCGCCGGGGCTCCGCCCGGGAGATGGACGCATATCTTGCCGCCGGGGAGCAGATGTCGGCAGGGCTGATGACCATGGCCATCGGGGCTATGGGTTACAGCGCCGTCAGTCTCACCGGCTGGCAGGCGGGCATCCGGACCGACGGCGTCCACGGCAACGCCCGGATACAAAATATCGACGTCGCCCGCATCCGCCGGCAGCTGGACGCGGGAAAGATCGTGGTCGTGGCAGGCTTTCAGGGCGTCGATCCCGAGGGGGACATCACCACGTTGGGGCGCGGCGGTTCGGACACCACGGCGGTAGCACTGGCGGCATGGCTGAAGGCCGACCGCTGTCAGATCTTCACAGACGTGGACGGCGTCTATGACCGGGACCCCAGAATTTACTCCGACGCCACCCGTTTCGGGCAGATCAGTTATGCGAAAATGATGACGCTGATCGAGAATGGCGCGCAGGTGCTCCACGACCGCAGTGTGGAGCTTGCCAGAGAGCACGGGATACCGATAGAAGTTCTTTCCGCCTTCACCGGAGACCCCGGCACCATAGTAGGGGATTTAGAATCATACTACCCAACCAAAACGTAAGATATTCCCCGCAGGAGCAAAAAAACGTATAAAAAAGCAACCGTCCCGGACCGTGCTGACAGCACAGTCCGGGACAGAAAATTTTATGGGAAATTTGTGGACTTCTGCTAACAAGAGTAAGACCACGTATTGTACGTGAAGTATTCCATATAGCACCCTCCGTAGAATCGTATGTCAAAATTTCCTCTGAATCTCCGCCGCGCCGCGGCTCAGTATATTCTCCGCATTCTCCCCCAATACCTGCTCCAGCAGCGCGTATTCCGACAGGCTTCCGTGGGGGACTGCCCACGCCCCGGCGTCGGTTCCGGGGGCGATCAGGCCGCCCATGGCCGCAAAGGCGGCCACATTTTCCATGGCGCTTTCCAGAATCGCCGCTACAGCGGCTTCGTCAAAGCGTCCCATTCCCCGCAGATTCCCGATGGTGGACAGCGTAGGCACCCACACCGTTCCGTTTTCGCGCATGGCGTGGAGGGCGTCCGTGTCCAGATACGCGCCGTGTTCCACGGAATCCACCCCGGCCAGCGCTGCGGCTTCCACCGTCCGGGCGCCGTTGGCGTGGGCCATTACGGCAAAACCCTCCTCGTGGGCAATATGGATCAGCTCCCGGATGGTTTCCGGGGGAAGGCCGTCCTCGGTCAGCACACCGAAGCGATCAAAATCCATCAGACCGGATATCATGATTTTGATAAAATCCGCGCCGTCCGCCCGCTTTTGGGAAACCATAGCGGCATACTGGGATAGATTTTCGTACTTTTCCCCAATAAAGCCGCCGTAGTGACCCTGCGCGCACAGCGGCGACAACGGCGTGCGGTAGGTGATGCCATACTCCCCCGCCAGCGACCGGGCTTTCGCCCCCACGCCCCAGCGGTCGCCGCCGTCACGGAGGTAGGTAAAGCCCAGCTTTTGGTAAGTTTCCAGCACCCGGCGAACCCAGACTTCATCCACGCCCCCGGAATGCCGGGCAATCGCCCGCTTCCAGTCCGCGCCGTCCAGAACCATGTGAATATGACAATCGCATCGCACGGGAAAACACTTCCTTTCAGGCTCAGTATAACAGATTTCGGCAGACTGTGCAAGCACGGCCGTTTTTCATAAGGTTAGTTGACGCTAACCCAATGCTGTGCTATAATATGGTTAAACTTCCAGAAAGAAGGGTTATTATGATTCAAACGACTGTGCAGGTATCCGGTATGGCCTGTTCCATGTGCGAAGCCCATGTGAACGACGCAGTCCGCAGCGCGCTGAACGTCAAAAAGGTCACCTCCTCCCACGCGAAGGGCGAGACCGTCATTCTGTCCGACGAGCCGCTGGATGAGGGTAAGCTCCGGGAGACGATCAACGCCACCGGCTATCAGGTGGGCGGCATCAGCTCCGCGCCTTATGAAAAGAAGGGCCTGTTCTCTTTCCTGCATAAGTAAACCCCGTATTGGAAAAGCCGACAGCGAAAACCGCTGTCGGCTTTGTCTATCAATAGCTCATGCTGAACTCCAATTAAAATCCTTAAAAAGATTTTAATCAGGAAATAATA
>JABLTL010061408.1_pt1 | contig 12090 bp, 9 predicted proteins | sample 7160151 | NCBI WGS metagenome assembly JABLTL01 (sample SAMN14651223, study PRJNA627086) | human gut metagenome | isolation source: feces | host: Homo sapiens
CGGGCTGCCCGCCATGGGCGCGCTGTGGGGCTTCCGGTTGCCAGCATTGGATCCACAACAACAATTGTACGCTGATCAATTGGATGTGGCAATTTGCAATAATACTCTTCCGGTTCATGTGTCACTTCATTTCTGCAAAGTCCGATATGACCTACTTTGGCTGACGGAACCAGCGTTAAGATTCCATTAACCATACCAAGTCCGGCACGAAGAATCGGTACAACCGCTAACTTCTTACCTGCAATCATTGGTGTCATACAGGTCTCAATCGGTGTCTTCACTTCCACATCTTCTAATGGCAGATCACGCAATGCTTCAAATCCCATCAACGTTGCAATCTCTTCTACCAGTTTACGAAACTCATTGGTTCCGGTTCTCTCATCTCTCAACATAGAAATCTTATGCTGAATCAGCGGATGATCTAATATTGTTACATTCTCTCTCTCCATAATTACACTCCTTCTCTCCGTTTTCATTCTCGTTCTATATTAAAGTTCGCAAAATACTTTACCCTATTTTATCTATTTCTATAATATAAATCTCTCTTGTTACAAACATCCTACTTTAAGGACTTTGGCTCTTTACCCTCTACTACTTCCTCCGTAGAAAAATCCGGCAATACCGCATTTAAAATGATACCAACCAACGAAGCAACTGCCAGACCGCTCAAGCCAATGGTCACTTCACCAATTGTAATGTTGATTGCACCTGCTGCACTATACTTAATACCAATTGACAACACCAAGATCAGTGCTGCAATGATAACATTTCTTGACTCCTTGAAGTCTACCTGATTCTCAACCACATTACGAACACCAACTGCTGAGATCATACCATATAATACGATTGAAATACCACCACAGGTTGCTGCCGGCATAGAACTGATCACTGCTGCAAACTTTGGTGAAAATGATAACAACACAGCAAAACATGCTGCAATCCGGATCACCCTTGGATCATATACACGGGAAAGTGTTAATACACCCGTATTCTCTCCATATGTTGTATTGGCAGGCGCTCCAAACAGGGAAGCCACCAAAGTTGCCAGACCATCGCCAACCAGAGTACGATGAAGTCCCGGATCTTCCAAGAAATTCTGACCAACCGTAGAAGAAATCGCTGCGATATCTCCAATATGCTCCATCATCGTAGCAATCGCAATCGGCATGATCGTAATGATCGCCGTGATCATTAAAGAAGTATCCGGTGCTTCGAAAATATGAAATACCGTATCCTGCATAGCAAATGGCGCTCCAAACCAGGCTGCTTCTTTCACTGCCGTAAAATCGACATCACCAAATGCAACCGCTGCCGCATAGGAACCAACTGCACCTAAGATGATTGGAATAACGCGGATCATTCCCTTACCCCAGATGTTGCAGATTACAACGATCAGGATAGCCACTAACGCAACCATCCAGTTTGCGGAACAGTTATCCACCGCAGACTGTGACAAAGTCAATCCGATTGAGATAATGATCGGTCCGGTTACAACCGGTGGGAAGAACTTCATAACCTTCTTGATTCCGAAAATCTTGATCAATGCGGCTAACACAAAATATAACAATGATGCAAATACAACACCAAAACAGGCATATGGAAGAAGTTCCCGTTCTCCATTCGGTGCAATAGCACCATATCCTGCCAAAAACGCAAAGGATGAACCTAGAAATGCCGGTACTTTTCCTTTGGTCAGAAAATGAAATAATAATGTTCCTAATCCTGCAAACAAAAGAGTTGCAGAAATGCTTAACCCTGTAAGCTGTGGTACTAATACCGTAGCGCCAAACATGGCAAACATATGCTGGAGTCCAAGAATTAACATCCTTGGTACACCAAGCTGTCTTGCGTCATAGATTGCTTCTTTGTTGATTGTTGATTTGCTCATAATATCTCCCTTCTCTTAAGCATGTCGTGACAACAACGTTTCTCCCTCGGCATCTTATCTCTTATGTAAGGCCCTCAAAGATTCCGTTCTCTTATTCTGTCACAACTACAATGTGTTGCGTCTTCTCGCTTACGAAAACACTATATCTATCATACTTGTTAGCGTATTATATTGCAAGATAATATTCCATTATTTTTCGCCATTTTGATATTTCTCCCGATACTGTTTTACAAAGTCCTTAAAGACCTCCCAGCGGTCTTCATGTTCCACAAAATATTTTGGACAATTCTTCCCCGTCACATCATAATGCCGGATCAAATGATCCATATCCAAATGATAATAATTCATGAGCTGCGCTACTAAATACACGCAATTATTATATGTTGCATCATTAAAATTACCGGTATCATCCGGATGACACATCTCAATAGATATGCAGCGATCATTGAGACTATTGGAACAATACGCCATCTCGTCACAAGGCACACACTGAATGATCTCACCCTCTAATCCGATCACAAACTGTGCACTTGCATAAGTCTCTCCGGTATCCTTCAGATTCTCAAAATAGTTACGATTCTGTTCGGCAGTTGAACCCGGATTCGCCGTATAATGAATGACCACATACTCCGGATTCGTTGACAGTGCGATCCCCGGTCTGGAATACTGGTTGACATCTAAGAATTCCTCCGTAATAGGAAGATCCGGGAACTGTTCTGCTACGCCGGAAAGCGGAGGTACCTGTATCACTTCTTCCGTTGTTGCAACCTCCGGTTCTTTGTGCATTTGCCGGTAGTAGTATCGAAAAGAATAAATCACCGCAAACAACACAAAAAAGGCAGAAATGATAACAACCCCCGTTGCCAGAAGCCGCCGTTTCCGCTCATTTACACGGATTGCTCGCCCTGTTCCACTCCCTGCCCGTCTTCTATTCGTGTTGGTTTTATAAAATCTCTGATATCGTTTGTTCATTGTTGTCACTTCTCTATCTTACGCTTGTATATTCAGTAATGTTTTTGCAACATCACTGTAATCGGATCATAGTCACTCTATGTATCGTATTTGTATCATTTATTGAGCACTCTGTAATCCTTCGTTAATCCGATGGATCGTATAACTCCGGTCTTCCTCCGGCTGCAATTGTTCAATCAGCAATAGCTTGTCTTTGCGTGTCAGTTGTTTGATTGCCCATTCCCGCTGCATTGCCTCCTGTTTCGTCGCAAACACTTCATAATATACTAAATGCACCGGAAGTCTTGCTCTGGTATATTTGGCGCCTTTTCCATTATTATGATTCATGATCCGTTCCTCTAAATGATTCGTCCAACCGGTATATAAGCTTCCGTCTCCACATTCCACTATATAAGTGTATGCTGTTCCTTCCATCGTATCCTTTTTCTCCTATTATAAAGTCCTGAATCGGCTGTGGCACTCCCGTCACCGGCGAAAATGCACACCTTATCTGTATTTTCTCACAAATGCGCGCAAATGACAATGATTCTGTAATATATTCAGGACGAATTTTCTATCGACTGATGAGGCAATCTATATCCTTATTGTATGCAGGAAAGGGGAATGTGTGCGAAAATAAAGAAAAGAGCCTCAACGGCTCTTTTTTATAAATTGCACACTGCATACAATGGTATATTAACCATCCAGCCCTGATCCACATAATTCAAAGTTGAAAAACGAACTGCCTTCCTAGGATGATATTTATCACAATATGCTTTCAGACTTCGTGATCGAATATTTCCTTCTGCTTTCACTTCAATCGGAATAATATCCTTACCTTTCTGTATCAAAAAGTCCTGTTCAAATGTTGATTTCTCCGTGCCAAAATAATACGGTGTATATTCTGTATCACAAATTAATTGCTGCAAAACATACTGTTCTGTCAATGCCCCTTTGAACTCAACAAAAATATCATTTCCTTCCAAAATTGATTCCGCAGCCAATTCACTTAAAGCCCCAAGCAAGCCTACATCTAACATAAACAACTTATAAGCATTCATGCTCTTATATGCCTTAAGTGGCATATGTGGCTCATTCACACGGTTCACTTTGTGTATTAATCCACAATCAATCAACCATTGGATTGCAATTTCATACTCACTGCTCCGTGCCCCTTTTTTTATTTGTCCAAAGAAGAATTTCTTATTCTCTTTTGCAAGCTGCATCGGAATGGAATCCCATACCATTCGTATTCTCGGCAAGGTTTTGGCATCAATATGTTTTCCGAAATCTCCTTCATACTGCCGGATAATGTCACTTTGAATCTGACGCACTTCATTGTAATCCCTGTGCATCCGAAACTCCTCAACTACCCCCGGCATGCCACCTACATAATAATAGTTTTTCATCCAAAACAAATATTTTTCCGAGAAATTATCAATGATCGTATAGTCTCTCGTTGCAAGCACATCGGACAAAGCATTTTCACCCATCGCACAAAGAAATTCCCGAAAACTAAGGGGATATAAATCCAGTAAATCCACCTTACCCACCGGATAGGACACTCCTTCATGAATTGCCACTCCAAGCAATGAGCCAGCCACAACTATATGATACTCCGGTGCCTCTTCACAGAAATATTTCAATGATTCTAACGCTTTCAACGAATTCTGTATCTCGTCTAATATAATAAGCGTATCTCCCGGTGTAATCACTGTACCTGACTCTATATTAAGATTCATGATAATTCGCTCTACATCAAAATCCATCTGAAATACCTGATCCATACGATCATTATTATAAAAAGAAACATATGCCACTTTCTTATAATAAGTCTTACCAAACTCTTTCATTAACCAGGTCTTACCAACCTGCCTTGCACCCATAATTACTAATGGTTTTCTATTATCTTTATCTTTCCAATGCAGTAGTTTATCCATTGCAAATCGTTGCATTTTCACACCTTCTTTCCACATTGGTTATAGTATATCACATTTTTTCCGACCTATTCAATACACTTTTTTACATTTTTTCCGACCTGAATTTAGTGTTTTAATACACTTTTTCCGACCTCAAAAGAAAAGAGCCGGATAAACCAGCCCTTCTTTCAAAACTCACTTCTAATTCTTGGGAAGTTACTAAAATTACATCGTGGAATCATTCTCTATTTTTATGCAAGTACATGATCCAACTCCAATTCATAATAATATTTAAATGTTGCCATCGAATACTTTCTAATATAACAATCAACGTCGCTTCTTTTGATTCCGTGAATCGCTATATATTCAGCAAACTTCTCCTTTGCCTCAACATATGAATAAAATTGCTGGTTCAATGCCGACTTTGTGATATTCCCTCTTTCCAGATCTGAAAAGAAAATAGGTTCTGCTTCTTTATAGTGTTGTTTGATATAATCATATAACATAGTCATCCCTCTTCTAAATATTTTGGATTATATGCATCTATTTTATTAAGTATATATTTTATGACTATTATCGTGTCAATCTTATTCTTCCACTTGTATAAAACTAAGTCCTTTTGCGTTCCGCTCTCATTAGGCTGCGACATATAACCTCACCCCTTCTCTATTTACATTAGAGTAGAACGGATAATTGTCAACCCATTTATGATAATGTTCTTCACTTTTAGCGATTGGCTTAATATCTACGTCATAGTCCATATTAAAATCAAATGTCATATCTGAAAGTTGATGTCTATATTTTTTGATATCTACATCCGACAAATCCAGCAAAATCATAATGTCAATATCTGAATCCGGGCGAAAATCACCCCTAGCATAAGAACCATATAAAATAATCTGCCTCAAATAGGATCCATATATATCATGTATATTAGAAACATATTGTTGTATCAATTGTTGCATTGTCTGTGGCATATAAACACCCCCTTGGAGATTAATATTATATTTTATGCGTTATTAACCACAACAAAAATATCTTGCGTAGATTACAATCTACTAAAAAATATATATCATGTAGCAAATTACATATTCATCGAAAACGGCAGTCTGTTTGCTTTCAATCCTTCAAATACAATTCCCCTTCATCCAGTTTAGCATTCAATAATGTCATAAAATACTTCTGTAATCTGCTTTTCCGTTCATTAAAAAACGCTTCTGTCGGCACACGATAGTTCCCCGTCTTAATTTGCGAATAACTATCACTATTCAGCATATTCCTAATCTCCTGAATCATCCAATGTCCCGGACGCATATTGTCATAATATTCCAGACCGTCTGCCAATGGCTTGTTATCTTTTTCATTATTATTTTCATAATCCAATATCATAAAATTCCCAAGACCATTTGTATATTTTTCTCTCTCCTCATTGGGATCATTGGGCATAAAATACTTCTCCACATTCACCTTGTCATAGTTATTTGCTTCTAAATGATCTAAATGTAATCGTTCCGTCTTGAAACTATATGTCGTTGAACATGTTTTTAACGTCTGATCAACCTTTTCCATTCGGAATAAATTAATCAACAATATCTTAATCTTCAAATCTTCAATAGGTTTACTATACATCCAATTTGAAGTCCAATTCTTGAATTGTTCTTGTGCTTCTTCCAGCAAAACATTTTTTATCTCATATGAATCCAAATCATACTTATCAACATACACTCTTGCAACAATATTCTTAGCCACTTCCCTTGGAATCTTATAACCATCCGCATATAATGCTATTTTCCAAAGCTTATGTGACCATACATGGATATCTCGAAAATCCTCATTCTCATGATTTTTATCCTTTGCAATATGTTGAACATACTTCTCAAAATCTTCTATTGTGACTTCCTGCTCATTAGATTCACAATACATAAAATATTTCTTAATAATCAGATTTACAAGTGCAGGCATTACCCCTTGTAATTTCAATGCATTCAGCAAATGAAAAGTCTTATACGTAATAGATTTCTCCATATCACATTCTGCCTTAAGTGCTTCCGTTGCTGCATTATTTACCGGCAAATCAAATGTACTGATTATAATTTTCACCATTTGGTAAATACGAATATCGCGTAACACTTTATCATATGTATAAGGATCATTTTGTTTATTGTAATGACAATCAAAATATTTTTTCTCTAATATCTCTCTATATTTTTCAACCTTGTTAATAAATACATCTTCATCCGCAGTCAGATAAATTGTTCCCAGATAAGAAATCAACTTAATCTTTGCATCCGGCAAATCTCTTGAAAATACCTTATCCCCCCATATTTCATCCAATTCCTGTATTCTTGTATCTATATCATCATCATTATCGTTAGATTTCGTACAATATTCTTTATAATAAAGATTTTTAATAAGATCTAAATCTTCAATCTTCATTGCACGATCATTTAACACCTCAAACAATGTATAGGCATCTCTTTCATTTCCTGTCATAATCATGCAAAAATTAATATTATAAATCATCTCTGAAATGCCATCAATCATTTTCTTAACCATATCCAACGGATCTTTTGCATCTTTTTTTACACTATTATAAACACAGTTAAATTGACATTTTACTGCTTCAATATAACTTGACAGACATGTTTCTTTCTTTGCGTCATAATCCACATGAATCTCCGGATTTTTGTCTTTTGATACAATTACCACAATCCTTGACAATGCATCTTTTATATTCTTATTGAATGTTTCCCGACTATAACACAATGCCAATTTGTCTCCAGCCAAAAAACCAGATAGTTTTGCAATATACTGTGAATAATATTTCCGCATATCTGATAAATCTTTAACCGGCAACGATACTACCGTCTCATATTGTTGTAACAAATGACCATATACCGATTCCCAAAGATCTTTATCTTTATCAGTAATTGTCTCCATTTCATCCAAAATCGTTTCATTAACCCGCTCAATCGCATTCGTATGCTTATGACCAAATAGTTGCCCATAACTTTGTGCAAAATCTGTCAATACACTTTCTCTTATAATTCTCCCTACACTTAATAATTCCTGAATATACGAACGTAACAACAGAAAGCGAAGATAATTCATCAAAAATACAGTCGTTAATCTTTGCTGTCCGTCAATCACGTCATGTCTATCCGTTCCTCTCGCATTCTTAACCAACACAACCGATCCGACAAAATATTTTGCTGCCTCATCATCTGTCTTGTCTTCCGCTTGATTCTCTGCCTTATTCTTATAAAAATCAGAGATTAAATTGCTCACCTGTTCTTCCGTCCACTTATAAGGGCGTTGGTAATATGGAATATTAATACATAACGGAACCTCTCCCTTTCCTCCAATATCCTTACATAAGTCAATAATGTTACGAATCTCTGCTCCTTTTAAATCCATAATAATTCCTCCTTTGTCTTCTCCTTACTACTCCTCCGCCAGTTCCTTCACCGCGTCAACCAACGCATCCACATCCTCTTTTGTCGTAAAACAGCCAATACTTGCCCGGACTACTCCCAGGCTGTCTTTATCTTTGAGATATTTATGAATCAATGGTGCACAATGATATCCCGTACGAACTTCAATCCCATAATCCTGATCCAATATCATTCCGACTTCATCTGACTTGTATCCCTCGATATTAAATGCGACCATACTAATATGACGATTTCGGTCAGATGGCAAATATAATCGAACATGCGGTACATTCTCCAACCGGGACACCAGATACTGCGTAAGCTCCCGTTCCTGTTGTTCTACCTGTTCATGCTCTTGCAGATAAGAAAGACCGGCTCGCAATCCACTGATCGCCACCACATTCGGGCTTCCCGGTTCCCATCGTTCTTCTCCGTCCGGCATGTCAAGATTTAATGAATCTGTCCCGGTACCGCCATACAAAAAGGAGTGTAACGCCATACCTGTATTATTTACAAAACCAGCCACCCCAAATGGTCCATACATCGTTTTATGGCCGGCAAACACAATAATATCGATATCCCCATTCCTGACATCAATCGGAAGCAGTCCACATGATTGTGATGCATCCACAACAATCTTTGCTCCATGCGAACGTGCCATCCTGCTCACTTCCTCTATCTCCAATATATATCCTGTCACGTTACTCACATGACTCATAAATATATAAGCAGGTGGATTCTTTACAAATGCATATTCCGTCTTATCCAGATCAATCTGTAACCGTTCCTCTGATATCGGTAATTCCAGAATCGAGAATCCCCATTTTTTCTGATATGCATGCAGAGTTCTCGCAACTGCATTATGTTCAAACGGTGAAATATATACCACATCCGAATCTTTCCATTCAATTCCACCGATCACCAGATTCATGGCAAGCGTTGCCGATGCCGTAAATACCACTTTTGCCTCCGTCTGCGCCTCGACAAATTGAAGCACCTGTTGCTTGGTCGCCTCAATCAGCCGGCTTGCCTGCCTTGCATTCTCATATCCACCTCTTCCGGCATTTACCCCTAGCAGTCTTGCCGTTTCGTCCATCGCCTGATAGACATCCTCCGGTTTGGGATATGTTGTTGCCGCGTTATCAAAATATCGTCTCACATTCATCCTCTCCCCTGCCTTATCCATCTGTATCCTAACTTAATAAATGATCTAACATAGCTACTAATACACTAACCTTCTGATTCACTTCCAATGTATCGCCAAATTCATCCATTGCCTCTTCCATTGCATTTTTGAGGAAATAACTGGTGCTGTCATCCTCCGTCTGAAAGAACTTCTTTACCCGTTGTCCGTGACTATTCGTAAACTCTATACTGTTCTGTCCCTGTGCATCCGTTATATCCACATCCTGCATACCTTCTATCTCCATACGGATGTTGCGCATCGCCTCGGTGTACTGTGTAAGGGAATCCGGATTCCAATCTTCCACATACACATCAATCACTAATTTGGAAAGTTTACTGATGATCTGTTCCTCATCATGCGAATTCAGATGCTCCACATAACTCATAAATCCACTGATCTGTGTATTATGCAGATAACTTTTTGCCTGTTCACTCTGTCTGTCGTACCAGTCTTTCAGACAATTATTGATATTATCCTCCTTGCTGCCTCCAAAGATCTCTTTTGTTGCACAAAGTGCCTGTTGTTTCATCTTAGACAGCATTGCATCCATTTCATTTTTAACTTTGGTTAATATTGCAACACATTCTGCGATATCATCCATTGAACCGCTATCTCCCATAACCGCCAGTGGAATATCGGCAAAAAGAAAATCTCTCGCATTCAGTTCAAATTTCTGTAATTTGCGATTAAACAATTGAATGATCCGGCATTCCGCTTTCCCAAAGTTCAAATGATACTGCTCATTTGCAATATGCTCATAATCCGCAATCTTTACGCACTGTGGCAGACTTCGATACCAGCGCCGGAGCTGCAACACAATCTGTTCTAAACGACTGCCTGTCGAACCGGTCTCCTGCTCACCTGAGAATAATTGTTCCAATCCTTCAAGATACTGTTCTTTCTGAATTGTTGCAACCTCTACATACAATTCGTATTCCGCAGGATCCCGGTTGATATTATTCAACACATTACAATCCAGCGACAATTCTTTGCCATTGGTATAGATCACCGGCATGTCCATTAACTCTGCAAACACCTTTGCAAGAAAGATCGGGATCACTCCACGTCTCACACCATACGGCTCCCCCTGTAATATCTGATACAGGATTGCAAAGGACTGTCTTTCCTGTGCTGCATGTTTGACAAATTCATGAATTCTCGCAAACACTTCATTTACTTCCGGCATTGCCTGCCCGTCCGCTATTCCGGTTCGCATCATAACTGCCCGGTAGATCGTTGCATCCGGTGCGGTTCCTGTTCTGTAGTCCTCACAGGATTCCCGATTGAGTATCCGAAGAAGCACTTTATCCCGTGCCTTTCGGATCTGTATAGAGATATGTTCTCTGTTGATCGACTCATTATTCACCTTCGGAGTTGTCCCGTAATAGTTCGTAAGCACTTCACTTAAGAACACATTAAATGCTGCCTGATCCGCCATTGTTACCACATTCTCCAGCGAGTGATGAAATACCTTACACCGCCCTGCTCCCATGAGATAATCCTGTTCTAACAACACATTGATCTCATTGTTCAGATCTTCCTCGTACAAAGAAAGCTCCTGTTCTAACACCACATTATCGGTAATGAACTGCTCATCCTGCTGCATGGATTTAACCGCAGTTAATCTTCTAAGCAATGTTCCATAATACCGTGCCTTTTCCGGATACAACACCACGATCCGGTCGTCTCCTAATTGTTCTATCTTAGTGTGAAGCATTGTGATTTCTTCTGTTTCTTCCGATACGGAATCCTCTTCCGGCATACGAAGGATCGCAACAATCTTACCATCCGCAAAATCTACACCTTCCAAATCATCTGACGAGCCCTTTGCAAATAATACGTCTGCATCCGGCAATGCCAAAAACTGTGCAAAGCTCATGTATTCATACTGATAAAATCTTGTCATGGAAAATAACTGATTATAGCGCTTTGGCAGAATATAATCTAATTCCGATACCTTTTGTACCGCTTCTGCAATATTGAGATTCTTATAATTGCGATGCATGATTGCCTGAATCTCTTTTTCCACATCAACACCGACATTATTCTTAAATGTATACGTCCCCTGTGCATACCGGTATAACAGAATACCATCCTGCAATAACTGCTCTTTTGCTTCCTCATAATCTTCTACGGATAATCCTGCCGCTAACCGGATTCCCGGATCATTTGCCGGAAGCTGCTCCCGCTGCTGTACCATCAGGATCAATGCCAGTGCTTTGATCACTTTGCACGCTTTCCGGTTCTTCACCTGACTCAATGCATAATCTGCCTTCAGCCACTCGTTATGGATGAATGCATTATGATCCGACTCCATAAGCAATTTGTCAAAATAGTCATAGACCAGATCCGCTCCTGCCCAGTCCGTAATCTTATGTCCGGCTGCCGCTATATAATTTCGGAGGGAATGTTTCTGATTTCCTGCAATAAAGGTAAAGATCGTACGCTCATTTTGTGCGATCTTTTCACTGATCCTCAAAAGCAGATATGTTGCCGCCGGAGTCAGCGGATAACATCCATAGCCAACGATATCTTCATAATCTTCCTTACGAAACAATTCCTCATAACATGGTAAATGATATGAATCCTCAACCAGTTTGCGATAGGAGCCAATCTGATATACCTGCTGAAAATCCGGTTCCAGTTTACGGATTGCCAGCCGGATCAACTCATAATTGTTCTTCGCTGACACAACAAAAAGATTCTCTTTCA
>JABLTL010028876.1_pt1 | contig 12089 bp, 10 predicted proteins | sample 7160151 | NCBI WGS metagenome assembly JABLTL01 (sample SAMN14651223, study PRJNA627086) | human gut metagenome | isolation source: feces | host: Homo sapiens
ACGGTGTCCTTCACCTCTGTCAGTTTCCTCGTGTACCAAGGCTCCATCTGCACAGTCGTGGATCCATAAAGTCTTCTTTCAGAGACGGTCACACTGTCGTTCTGGATTGTGAACACATTGTAGCCCGGCTGCCTTCCGGCCGTCAGAGTCGAGCGGTCAAGAACGCCCGGCAGACCGTCATAATCCAGCGCCACATTCCTGTGCCAGTGTCCTCCAATCTCGAACCGAGTGCCGATCCTCTTGAGCTCACGCGTCACATCAAAATAGTTGAGCACCGATGTGTCCTGCGGGTAATGGTTTATGAATATCGTCTTCTTTCCCGGCTTGAGGCCTTTGAGCCATTCCATACTCTCCTGAGGAATCAGCGCGGGAGCCATCCTCATATCCGGCCCGCAGTTGCAGCCGATGAACCGCCAACCCTTGCACTCAAACTCGTAGTTTTCGTACCCGAACACCTTCAGGAAAGTGTTGCATCCACTCTCCGACCATTTGGCGTCATGGTTTCCAGCCACGACATAGTACTTGTACCTGAGCGAGTCCAACATCTGCTTCACCGCCGCGATCTCCTCGTCAGTCCCGAAGTCCGTCAAATCACCGCCTACCAGGACGAAATCCAACCCGTCCAATGTGTTGACATCCTTGACACAACGGCTGAGGTCCTTTACGGAACCGCTTCCAGCCGAATAATGCAGGTCAGTCAGGAACGCGAACTTGACCGGTGACTCCTGCGCCACAGCCACCACCGCGGACACCCACACGGCAGCCATCAATGACATTACCTTTCTCATATTCATTTTAGCATCATTAATTTCAATTTCTGTTCTCGGTCGCTGAGCCAACTGTTGCCAAACATCCAGCCATCGAGCTTATAGTCACCGCATTTGCAGTCGCTGAGCCTGTCGAAGCGTCCTTCACCGACATCCTTCCACAATTGTCACTTCGACAAGCTCAGTGACCGTGTATATCGCTTTGGCGGACTCTATAACCGAACCAGCCAGCCACGTTTTTCAACACGCCAGCCTACAAATTTACTTAATTATAAGGAATATTCAACCAGCCCGTCATCATATTCCAAAGTTTTTCCAACCGTTTTAGGGCAGAAATATTTGCGGATAACAGAAAAAGCGTTATCTTTGCATTCCCAATCAACGGTGCTTTGGCCGAGCGGTTAGGCACAGGTCTGCAAAACCTGCTACAGCGGTTCGATTCCGCTAGGCACCTCTGGAAAAGCCTTTGACGAATTATTGTCAGAGGCTTTTTGATATACATACGAGTTGACCACAAAATATAGCCAATCGATAATTGTCAGCATATCCAGTCAATGACACATTGCATATAATTATCTTAATATTAGTGCGATACGCCAAAAGATAGTCAATTCCCAAATTTGCCCGTCTTTCTTTAAAAGCAGGAATATGACGGAAAAACGCTCGTAAAGAAATCATTGCCCTTCTAAAAGCGCGATTTGCACAAAGTAACGCCTGTGAAATAGTTCGTTTAACAGACAATGCAGGCTCCACAGACTATTCCACAATATGCCCATAGCACTCAGGTGCGCATAGTTTTTCACACCTGGAAGAGCAATTCACTGGCTATCAAGCCTATGGTGTTCCAGGTGCGTCTGGTTTCTCGCACTTGGAAGTCCGGAACACCAATAGAACACTCTGTACGGGGGGAGCCGACTCTTAGGTGTGCGAATATGCTCGCACCTAAAACTCTAACTTATTAGCTATCAGAAGAGTAATGTTTCAGGTGCGCATAGTTTTTCACACCTGGAAGAGCGGCCTCCTATTGTTTTACAGGACAGAAAATGTACGAGAGAATACCTTTGTATGCACCGAATATACTGAGGCGCGACATTGGTACAGAAAGCACACTTCTGGTGTACCTCTCTTAACTAAGAAGCAATTGTTCCCCCCTCGCACAAGAGAATATTTTACGTTTGCTGAAGGATCGGCAAGTTGGATATGGCGATGACTTTGACTTCTACAAGAACAAGATGAGAAGGCTAAGAAAGAGTTCCAAGAAATCAACGCGGAATATTTTAAGGCAATCTATTTCAGTCTCGCGCCACTTCTTTGCGTACCGATGTGCCAGCAAATAAGGCCTTTGGAGGCGATTTATGGCAGAGGAACTCTCAAGCGCAGCTCATTCTGGGAGGACGAATCTTTGGCTAACTTCTGGGGAGAAGATCGCTTTAAGCACCCAAGTTGTGTCACTGACAGTATCCTCAAGACAGAGAAACGGGAGGTGGGGAACGGTGATTCGGTCATAACGGTCTATGCCTATGGTTACCGTAGAATGCAACGACTTACATATGTCAGCGTATGGGGTGGCGATGGAAGATCACATCAAGTGCCCGTTTATTGGGATGAATACATAAGCGTCACAGGACAAGGAAGCATCCGCATACGAGAGGATATTGATTTTGAGGATAGCGCGATCAGCCAGCGCGAACGTTTGGATCATATCAACACAGTACTGGACAGTGCGAACCTGAACATCTACAGAAGACACATAGCGCCTAAAGTGTAATGTACTTTAAGCAGAGTACCAACCGAAGGCCAAGCAGCGTTTTGGCAGCGTGGCAGATAACTAGCTGATAATCAAAAGAAAACACAAACTCCTGGTACAGGATTCGGCACCAGGAGTTTATTTAATCAGTTGATTGTCAAAGGCGTAAATGCCACGTCATTCAGCGGTATCTGATGACATCATCGCTACTCCACGTAGAGAAGGAGTCCCTTGAGGTACTCGCCTTCCGGGTGGTAGATGTTGACGGCGTGGTCAGCGGGCTGGTTCAGACGATCGAGGATACGGACGCTGCGGCCGGTCTGGGCGGCGGCGGAGAACACGGCGAGGGCAAAGGCCTCCTTGTCAACGACTTGCGAGCAGCTGAACGTGAAGACCAAGCCTCCGGGAGCGACCTTGGAGATCGCGGCGGCGTTCAGACGCTGATAGGCACGGAGGGCGTTGTTCAGGGCACCTCTATGCTTGGCGAATGCCGGAGGATCCACGATCATCAGATCGTACTTGTCCTCTGGGACGTTGCGCAGGAACTCGATGGCATCGGCGCAATAGCCTGTGTGTCGGGATGGCTCGAAACCGTTCAGGAACATATTCCTTTCTACCATATCGATGGCCTTGCGGGAGCTGTCCACGGAATCAACGTGAACTGCGCCGGCGCCGAGGGCATAGACGGAGAAGCCTCCGGTGTAGCAGAAGAGGTTCAGGACGTTGCGGCCTCGGGAATATTTCCCGACAAGGGCCCGGTTCTCCCTTTGGTCGAGGAAGAAGCCGGTCTTCTGGCCTTCGGTCCAGTTGACAAAGAATTTATGGCCGTTCTCAAGGACGATCTGCTCGTCATCGGAGAAGCTCTCGGAGCGGTAAAGGTAGCCGTCAACAAGGTCGAGGCCGGCCTTGAACGGGGCGGTGCCGGAGCTTTTGTCATAGACTGCCTTCAAGGACGGGCCATAGACGGATTTCAGGGCCTCGCAGATCGCGCCTTTCGCACGGAACATTCCTACGGAGTGGGCCTGCATAACGCAGACACCATCGTAATAGTCTATGATCAGGCCGGGGAGACCGTCGCCTTCGCCGTGGATAAGGCGGTAGCAGTTGGTGAGGGCGGGTTCTCTGACAAGGCCAGTCGCTTCGACAGGCTCAGCGACCGGAGAGACAGGTTCAGCGACCGGAGAAACTGGCTCGGCGGCCGAAGAAACCGGGCAGGCCAGTCCAACGGCGACACGTACCCGGAGCGCCCGGGCGATCATATTCTTCCAAAAGTCTGGCGAAAGGACATCCTCGCCGGCGAAACTCAGCACACGGACGGCGATAGATCCTATCTGATAGTGCCCGTAAGCCAGAAAATCCCCGCCCTGAGAGAACACACCGACGATGTCACCTTCAGCCGGCTCGCCGACAATCTGGGCGATGGCACCAGAGAATACCCACGGATGGAATCTCAAAAGAGAATCCTCTCTACCTTTCTTTAATATTATCTTTGTCATTTTCAGTGTGTTTTGGAGGGTTTGGAAGCATCTGCTCCGGAGTCAACGGATTCTTCTCCGAAGCCAACAGCTTGTAGTACATCTCACGGCATATCCAAGCGTCTGTCGCGGCGTAGGCCTGCTGCGAATCCGAAAGGACATCCGCCTCCCAGTTGGAAAGCTGCTGGGTCTTGGAAATCCGCACCCCAAGGATTATCGCGGCCATTTTCTTGACACTCTTGTCCTTGATGCCATATTCCCAGACCATCTTCTGGAGATCTACGAAGGATTTCGGCTCGAAATCGTGATGCTTCTTCAATCCGCGGACATCATCAGTGACCGCTGCTCCCACCTTGATTATTTCTTTGTTACCCAGTATCTTGCGAAGGGACTTAGGGATTCCGCCCATAAGCTTCACCCTGAACAGGAAAGCCCTCTCCTTGCCGGAAAGCTGCAACAGAGAGACCCCGTAGTGCGGCTGGTTCGCCGAGAAACAAGGCCGGGACTCCGTGTCGAAACCGATAACCTTCTGCCGCCTCAGATAACTGATGGCCTTGAGAAACTCAAAGCCTTGGTTGTCAATGACCTTAATCTTACCTGGAAAGCTCGAAGGCTCCAGCTGTTCCATTTCCTCCGGACTAATGCTGATTTTGTACGACATAGGAATAATAAGTGTTTGGAGCAAGAACCCCGACCGTGTCTGGGTACGAAGCCGGGACAAGACTGTCAATGAACGGAAGGACGGACACCTTGGAATCCAGGGAATCACGCACCGCCATATAAAGCCTTGCGACAGGGTATGCAATGTTGTGCGTGAAAGCGTCCCTTTCCCTCATCTTTCGGAAGCAAGCCTCAGTGAATGAAAACGTTGTGTCAGACGAACATATTACCGGGACATCGCAGCCTATCCTTTCGAAGAGATCGCTGACATCGCTCCCGCCATATTCAGAAAGAATCGGGTTGCAGATGATGAGGATCTTGCAGCGGGAAGGAATTTTGAGAGCGGCGAGCGCGCCGTTTACCGTCAACTCCCGCAAGACAGTCTGTCCGTCTTTCGTGGCAGGCCGGTTCATATAGGCGGTGTCGGCGAAATTCAGGATAGAGACGATTGTCTCCCCCGCAAAGTCCGGCAGGCCGTCGCTGATTTTCCGCGCGTCAATATTGTCGAAATCGTCACAGATCATCATCCTTTCGCTGAGACGAAGGCACCCCGACGGATCGCCGACCAGAACTATCGTCCCCGAGGATTTGCCGTTGCTTTCAGCCAATGTCCGCAGTTCCGGAAGGGAATCCGTCAGGAGGGAATTGACGTAGGCTATTGTTCTATAGCCATTTTCAACCCGCCTTGAACAGCTGGAAGCCGCAATGACGGATAGAGCCAACAATATTACCGCAAAAAATCTCTTCACTGTTATCAAATACCTTCCAGACGGCATAGCCGCCCGGACCACTCTTAAATTCGTACAATTCCGAACCGTTGCCTTGATTCGTCCGCCTAAAGATTTCTCACCTTTAAAACATTTCAGACAAATTAAAACTGATTCAGACTGCAAAGGTAAAAAAATCTTCACTATCTTTGAAGATAGTAAGCCTTAAAAAATAAGTTGATAAAGATTTGGCAGTATTTTCGAGGATATAGTTCTTTTGGAAGAAGGAGTGTGCCGGTGGCACATAACTGATGAGAAAAGAAATATAGACCGAAAAGACAATCAAAGATTATCAAGTAATCTTTTAAGGATTACTTAGTTGTGTATAAAACTCCTTGACAAGATGGTTAAAGTCTCAAAAAAATCGAGCTTGATGCCGGCTTCCGCTATCAGAAAGCTTGTGCCGTTCGCCGACGCGGCCCAAAACGACGGCATCAAAGTCTATCACCTCAATGTCGGCGCACCTGACATCAAATCCCCCGAATGCGCCCTTGAGGCGGTGCGCAAAAACACTCTCGACCACGTTTCCTACACCAATTCGGCGGGCCTGCCGGAACTGCGCAAGGGACTGGCGGAGAAATACTACCGAAGCATCGGCATCGAGGTCTCCGTCCCCGAGATCATCATCACAGTGGCCGGAAGCGAGGCGGTCAACCTCGCGCTTCAGATAGCCTGCGACGAAGGCGACGAGCTCATCGTGATCGAACCTTTCTACACGAACTACAACACGTTCTGTTTTGAAAGCGGGATCATTCTCAAAGCGGTCCACACCGACATCGAAAGCGGCTTCAAGGTCCCTCCGATCGAAGAGTTCGAGAAACTCGTGACACCACGCACGAAAGCCATCCTCATCAGCAACCCCGGCAACCCGACCGGAACATTGTACTCGAAAGAGGATATGCTCGCGCTCGGAGAAGTAGCCAGAAAGCACAACCTTTTCCTGATTTCAGACGAGGTCTATCGCGAGTTCAGCTACACCGACGAACCTCGTTTCTCGGCGATGAATATACCCGGTCTCGCCGACAATGTCATTCTTGTCGATTCAGTCTCAAAGCGTTACAACCTCTGCGGCTGCCGCGTCGGCTGCATCGTCTCCCACAACAAGGAGGTGATGGAAGCGGCGATGAAATATGCCCAGTCCCGCCTCTGCCCGCCGGTTTACGGGCAGCTCGCCTCGATCGGAGCGCTCGACACCCCGCAATCCTATTTCACGGAAGTGAGGAATGAATATGTCGCCAGACGTGACTATGCGGTCTCCAGGCTCAATGCGATGGAGGGGGTATATTCCCCTACCCCGATGGGTGCGTTCTACACAATCGCCCGCATTCCGGTGGACGATGCCGAGAAGTTTGCGAAATGGATGCTGACGGATTTCAGACTTGACGGCCAGACCACGATGGTGACTCCGGCGAAGTCCTTCTACAAGACTCCTGGATTCGGAGCCGACCAGATCAGGTTGGCCTACGTCCTTGGAGTTCCGGAACTTGAAAAAGCGTTCGACGCGCTGGAGGCCGGGCTAAAGGAATATCCCGGGAGAACTGTCTGACAAAAACAGTTCAGCCAAGTAATCCAATGGTTTTATGAAAGCGATCATCGCCATAGATTCTTTCAAGGGATGCCTGACCTCGGCCGAGGCCGGGAAGGCGGCTCTTAAAGCATTCGCCGATGGAGAGGCCGAAGTCATTCCGGTTTCTGATGGCGGTGAAGGATTTTCGACAATTCTGACGGAGAGTCTGGGCGGATCATTCAGGACGGTTTCCTGCCACGATCCGCTCGGGCGTTCCATCAAAGCGAGATACGGAATCATCGGAAGGACCGCTATCATCGAAACCGCCGCGGCCAGCGGACTTGGCCTCCTTCGCAAGGATGAGCTCAATCCCCTTCTGGCCACCTCCTACGGCACAGGCGAATTGATCTCGGACGCTCTTGAATATGACTGTGAGGAGATTTGGCTGGGTCTTGGCGGCAGCGCCACCTGCGACGGCGGGACCGGAATGCTGCAAGCGTTGGGCTACAGATTTCTGCCGGACGATAGCGGCTCATTCGTTTCCGGGGATGTCCAGCGAGCCGCCCCAAGAGAAGAGTCCGTTTCAAGGAATATCCCCAATGTCATTCTCAAAGACATTCACGGGATAGACATCCCGGAACGAAACAAGTTGTTGGATTCCTGCAAGATAACCGGATTCTACGATGTCTCCGCACCATTCTGTGGTACGGGTGGGGCGGCAAGGATGTTCGCGCCGCAGAAAGGAGCGGATCCCGAAATGGTCGAATCGTTGGATGTCTGGCTCACAATGCTTTGCGAAGTCTATTCAAAATATTCAGGAAAAGATGTCTTGAATATTCCGGGAGCGGGGGCAGCCGGAGGAATCGGAGGGGCGCTTGGCGGAGTGCTCGGAGCGTCAATGGTTCAAGGGATTCAAAAGGTTCTGGACATTTCAGGTTTGGACAGCAAGCTGGAGTCCTGCGACATTGTCATCACCGGCGAAGGTCGGGCGGACGCACAGACCCTCCGTGGCAAAGTACCTGTCGGGGTTCTTGAATATGTCAGAGCGCATACTGTTCCGGTTCATCGTCCCAAGGCCATCCTGATCGCCGGCCAAGTCTCTGACCGACAGCAGATTCTCAATGCCGGATTCGATGCCGTGCTCCAAATCACACCGGAAGGGATGCCTCTCTCCGAGGCCCTTGATCCAGTCACGGCCTCAGCCAACATCACGCAATCAATGCAGTCCTATCTCCAGCAAAGATGCTCGGGTGAAAAGTAAAGTATTTCTCACCCCACAATCCATTCAAGACTACTTTCGGGTGAAAAACCGGTCACTATTCACCCGATATTCCTAAAACCTCATAGATCTTAGGAATGAGGAACGAGAGAATATATTCATACTCCATAAAGTGAGTGCCGTCGTAGATGGTCCAGGTGCCGTCGCCGAAGTATTTTTTCCAGGTGCGGATGGAGACAACGCCGCTGCGCCGGTAATGGTCACGGGTGCCGAAAAAGGCATAGAAATAGTCCTTGCCACCGTTGCGTGGGGTGTTTTGCAAAGCGTCGCCGAGAACCCGCCTCCACTTTTTCAAAGGCTTATAGGTGAAATGCAGTTTCTGGCGGTCACCTGGTTTTGGCCTGTAGATCCTGTCGAACAGAGCCGTGACGCCAGGAATCAAAGTCAGCCAGGCCAAGGCAATGAAATATCGCGGAGCGTTCAGTGACGGGGAAACGAAAAGATGCGGATAACCCCTCAGCGCGATGGCGTGCGTGGCACCCATACTCTCCCCTATCACAAGCTCCGGCCGGACCTCCTCCGCCCAAGCGGCCAGCTGGCCTTGAGCGATTTCCGGATCAAAATCGTAAGTCCTGATGATGACCTCGAAATCAGGTCCCAGATTATCCTTCAAAATGGACGGGATGCGGCTGTCACCGCCCCCGCCCATTCCGTGGACATAAAGTATAACGTATTTTCGCATCCGCTATTTTTTGGCGACCAAGTCGCTCATCGCCAGATTGATAAGTATGTACCCCAGGAAACTGGTCAGGAATATGAACGACCAGTGGGAACGTTCGACAAGCGCGATGATGACCGCCAGTCCAACGATGACCAGAAAGGCGATTCGCTTCGCCACCTCCAGTTTAGAGGCTTTCTTTCCGCCACCGAACTTCATCGAGAACATCGGGATCTCGCAGATCAGAAGGTAGCACAGAATAAGTGTCAGAACCGGAATGAAAACCGGTCCCTGGCACCAATGCGCCAGAAAGCAGTCCGGCCGAACGGTCACAAGGGTCGCAAGTGATCCGCAGATCATAGCCGCCGCCGGGGTAGGCAGCCCGATGAAGCTGTCGTGCTGACGCTCGTCAAGGTTGAACTTGGCAAGCCTCAATGCCGAGAATGCGGCGAGGACAAGCGGTAAATATTTCAGGATCAGGATATCCGTCCCGCTGATCTGGTAAAGCATCACGGCAGGAAGCACTCCGAAGCTGACATCATCCGCCAGCGAGTCCAGTTCCTTTCCTATTTCCGAATATGCCTTCAGAAGCCTTGCGGCCAGTCCGTCGCAGAAATCAAAGACAGCGGCAAGGATCATCAGTTCGAATCCGAGTTCCAGCCTGCCGTTCAAAGAAGCGATTACCCCCAGAACTCCACAGAGGAGATTCATAGAGGTAATCGTGTTGGGAATATGTTTTACGATAATGTTGTTCATTTACTTTATTCCAAGTTTCTTCTTCAGATCCTTAGAGAGGGCATCCTTGTGGACGAGAACATCCATCGACTTCGCGCGGACGAATGAATCGGAGCAGTACCAGATTCCGCCGTACTTGCTTGCGGTTCCCCAAGAGTTCTTGACCATGAAATAGTTGGTACCGTTCTGATCCTTGGCCACTCCGAAGATCTGCATTCCGTGGTCATCAGTGGTGGTCTTGTTTTCAAAGCCTTCCTGACGGGACTCCTGGGTCACGGAAGCCTCCTTTGGCAACTCGGCGACAACTTCCTTCTTCTCGCCGGCCTTGCCGATCCAACGCTCCTGATCAGAGCCCGTGGTCGCCTTAACATCATCGAGAAGCACACCGATTCCATTTCTGGTGAAGCCCTTCTCACTCACGTCTGATCCCCAAGCGAGGGTATAACCCTTGTCGATAGCGTTGTAGATCACCTCCATGAACTCGTCCAGAGGAATGTTGTAGGCGGAGTCCCACCTCCAGTTGTCGGAGATCTCAATGATGAACGAAGTGTAGAACGGGTGGTGGGTGAACGAAGTGAGGGTCACATAGTCAGACGGAACGATTCCCATCTCGTCCCTGTAGGAGGCTGGGGTATAGTTCTTGCCGTTATATTCAAATGTCTCTGGGGTCTCGCCGAGGAAACTGTCCACGATGGCGTCAAAGCCTTTCTTCCAGTTCGTGGAAAGGGTTCTGTTAGGATTCTTGGCGATGGCCTCCACATAAGCCTTCGTGGTGGCGTCGAGTTCTCCGTGAATCGGGAGAGGCTGGAGTCCAGGCATCGCGTTCTGAGGCACAAGGCCGTAGTCCTCAATGACATGTAGAACATCATCGGCCTCTGAACCGGCGGCGAAGTTTATGTGGCCGTCCGTGCGGACATATTTCACAGCCCTGTCCTTATAGGAATGCGAGACAACGAACATCTCCGAGAAATCCGGGTAGAGTGTCGTGTCCTTGATGTTCTTGATTCTTATGGCCTCTGACTCAAGGAATCCGAGTGCCGAAAAGCACCAGCAGGTACTGGAACGGTACTGGTTCTTGACAGATGTGATAGGGTTCTCCTTCACAACGGTGAACTTGTACTCGGCCTCAGGCTGAGCCGGCTTTGGCTGCGCGTTTGCAGAAATAGAGACAAGCGCCACCGCCGCGGCAATGATGATTTTCTTCATATTCGATAATTTTAATAGTTCTCAGCCTTGATTTGGAAATAACTTCTCGGGTGCTTGCAGACAGGGCAGACCTCCGGTGCCTTCTTGCCGATCACGATGTGGCCGCAGTTAGAGCACTCCCAGATCATGTCCTCGTCCTTGGAGAACACCACCGCATCCTGCACATTCTTCAGCAGCTTCCTGTAGCGCTCCTCGTGGGTCTTCTCGATCGCCCCGACCTTCTCGAACAGGAAAGCGATCTCGTCGAACCCTTCCTCCTTCGCGGTCTTGGCGAATCCGGCGTACATGTCGGTCCACTCGTAGTTCTCCCCTGCCGCGGCGTCCGCAAGGTTCTCCTCCGTAGAAGGCACCCCGCCGTTGTGCAGAAGCTTGAACCAGATCTTGGCGTGCTCCTTCTCGTTCTTCGCCGTATCCTCGAACAGCTTGCCTATCTGCACATAGCCGTCCTTGGCGGCCTTCGACGCATAATACAAATACTTTGTGTGAGCCTGGCTCTCCCCCGCGAACGCGGTGCGCAGGTTCTCCTCGGTTTTCGATCCTTTAAGTTCCATATTCTATGAATATTAAATATTACCTTTTGTGTTCCTTTCCGTGCCTTTGCCGCCCCGAGTCCATCATCCATCCCCAAGTGAACCTCCGGCAGATACTTCCTTCCGCCTTTCGTCAACATCATTCATTCCCCCCCGAGCCACAAGACACCGGCCTTGCAAATGTAATAAAATTAACTTGATAAAGAAAGCCCTCCACGACTATTGGTCCCTATTGGTCACGCGAACCGTTTACGGGTCCCCTCCAGAGGAGCAAAAACAGGCAATATCGCTCCCATCGATGGCAAATTAACGTATGACGGCAGCATAACACGACAGAAATGCCACCGTGACCTACAGAGGAACGCTCCCGGGCAGCACTTCAAGCCGATTTCGCTCCCGTAGAGGGCAACGAGGTGTCCCCCGGCGACACTTTCTGGCAAAAACGTTGCCCAGGAACACGCCCCATCGTATCCAATAATGACAAAGAATGCAGTTCCCGCAAGGTATATTGGTTTTACGAAGAGATATTCATAAATTTGTCGGAAGGGAAAAAGATAGTATTCACACTTGCGTTGTTTGCGGTTATGGGCTATCCTATAAATCAATAAAATCGGGCAAAGACTATATTGGCTATATTCACAACCATCATTTTTGACAGAATATGAGCATAACAAGATTCAAGGAGGCGCAGGAGCGCTTCGGGGAGTATGAGACGGCGCTGGAGGAGGTGCGTCAAGGGCGGAAGAGATCTCACTGGA
>JABLTL010103910.1_pt1 | contig 12069 bp, 9 predicted proteins | sample 7160151 | NCBI WGS metagenome assembly JABLTL01 (sample SAMN14651223, study PRJNA627086) | human gut metagenome | isolation source: feces | host: Homo sapiens
AAATCGTGAGTTTTCTTCCGCACCGAGTGCCATTTACATAGATGATTGTATGCTAGATTAAGTAGAAAATCAATAGAATATTTACGATTAAAAAGTGAAGCAACACCTATATGGCCTGAGAGATATCTAAATAACAAGGCAGTACAGTTCATAAGAATACCTTTAAATCGTAATTCTTTTTATGTTTTTAAACGTTACATTTAAGTACCTAATATTCGCTGTTGTCAGACGTTAACTAAAATTTTTATTTTAAAAAAAAGATAAAATAGTATTAGAGAGGGAGGCGCTCATTATGATTGAACAACAGAATAAACTTATTGATGCATTGTATGAAAAAAGTGTTATTTCACATAGTAGGAAACACTCAGAAATAATAGAGAGAACACTAGATTCTAAGATTATAGTCATAGTTGATTTTGAAAACTATCAAGCTATTCCTACAGACTTATTACATAAAGAGTATATCTATTACTTGTTCAGTGGTTATTACACCACAAAACCAGCACAAGAATATAAGGATATGCTGGAAGGTTATGATATCAATATCGTAGAGACTAAGAGTGTAGGAACAAACTTTGGGGATAATAGAATCTCTATGTATATAGGTTATATGTTTGGTAAGTATAATCCTAGGTTAATCATACTGGTATCTAACGACATTGATTATTATGAGATGGTGAGAGATTTAAAGGCTCATGGATATCCGATAATATTCAGGAAAATCTCAATAAGTAGTAAAGAATTATTAAGAAGACAAACAGATTACTTATTTGATAAACCAATGACTAAACCCACTGCTGTTAAGAAAGAACCAGTAAAGGATGATATGTCTGTAATGATGGAGAAGCTTGTTGAGTTGAATAATGGAAATAATATTATAGGAGCATCAAAAATTAGATTTTACTTGAGATCGAATTTGGAACTATCAGAAAGTGAAGTTAAGGAAACGTTGAATATAATAAAATCACAATGTGAATTAACAGAAGTAAAAGGAGCAGAAGAATTCTATAAGTTAGAGGGTAAAAATTTATGAAAGAACTATTAGAAAAAATATTCGAACAAAGAAGTAATGGATTGTATTTTGTGAATACTCCAACAGGTTCTGCAAAATCTTATAGTGCAGTACAGTTGATGAAAAATAATTACAGGAAGTTTGATAAACACTTTATATTTATCACAAATAATTTGAATAACTTACCAATGGATGATTTAAAAAATGCATTAGGTGAAGATGAATATAAAACAAATGTATTACGTGTAGAAAGTGTTGTGGATAATATTGTGCATCATTTTTATGAAGCTCATATTCCAGATGAATTTCAAGATTTAGATTCATACAGAAACTTAAAGAGAAGTTTAGACATTTATAAACATTTCCAAAAGGAATTTAAGAATAGGAATGTCACATTGGAAATGCTTCAAAAATCTCAAGAAGATCTAGTATCAGCTGATACTAAGTTTAGAAAAGAAGTAAGAAATAAACTAATGACTGCTGAATTTAAAAAGAAGAATGTAGATGATAGAAAGAAAGATATGAAGGCACTTCATTCGTGGCTTAGTGTTCTATATCCTGCTATGTTTATTGAGGACTATAAGATTATTTGTATGTCTGTAAAGCGTTTCTTTACTTCAATTGATCCTATTTATAAGAAAAAGTATAAATTCTCTGAATCTGAAATTATTAATGACAGTATTCTTTTTATTGATGAAGTAGATGCAACTAAGAATGAAATTAACGATATTATTATAGAAAGTAGTTTAAGCTCAACTGTTGATTTGATTCCTATGGTTTATCGCATTACAAGTCCATTTATTCACTGGGAGGATAATACACCTAAAGATGTAAAGGATTTAGTACCTGAAAATGATTCGCAGTTAAAAGATATAAGAAAAAAAGCTTTAAAGATACGAAACAAATATCATGATGAGCTGCCTTATTATTGCCCAGGAATTAAAAACCGTAATTTCTTGATGAGTGATTCAACATTCCACGCAAGCTTTGATGGTTTATCTAAGAAAAGAGCTTATGCCTATTATGATGAGGAGCATAATAGAATGACCATCAAAATCTTTGATAGCGAAGAGAGAAAAAAAGAATTACCTAAAATAAGTAGTGAAGTGTATAGCTTATTCTCTATTATTGGTGAGATGAGTAATTTTTTGGTTTCTGTAAAGAGATATATTAAGAAACTCGGTTCAGCTCATAAAAACGATAAGAATCTAAAAGCAGAGGAAGATGATCTAATTAATGATGAAGAGGCAGTACGATCTATTTATCATTTATTCAAATTATCTGATCCCGATATATCATATATTGATAATGATATTAATATTCAGCCTGTAATGAAGGTGAGTAAAACAAAGAATGAATTTAAGAAAACGAATAATTATTATAATAGAGGTATTCGTTCTTTTGAATTTACTAATAAGAAGGATAGTGGCTTTAATACAACTTTCCATTATATGCATCTTATTAAAAGTGCTGAATGTATATTAGCTATGTTAGCTAAAAAAGCCACTGTTATTGGATTAAGTGCAACATGTAATATTGATTCTGTATTGTCAAACTATTCACTCAAGTATCTTAAAGAAACTCTAGAAGATGATTTTCATATTATTGAAGAAGAGGATCACCAAAGAATTCAAGATACATATTCTTTATTGAATGAGAAATATGAAACGGGAGAAATTCAAGTAAAGGTAGAAGAGATAGATTATCATAATGAAAATTTAAAAGAAGCTATTAGATTAGTATTTTCTGATTCTAAACATCAAAATGAAGTCTATAAGATTCTCACTCAGGATATGGAGGCAGATAAGAAGGGTTATTATGCTAAAAGATATTTGATGGTAGCACAAGCTTATAGATACTTTGTATCACATAAAGATATTCATTCATTCTTATGTTTAAATAATGCTTTACCAAAAGAAACAGGTAACCTTAGATTGTTAAAACTTAAGGAACTATTTCGTTTGGTAAATATTGAGTGTGGCGTTGATGAAAATAAAAAGAATTATATCGTATTAAAGAGTGGTGCAACATTTGATGAGGATAAAGAGAAGATATTGAAATCTCTAAAAGAGGGTAAAAAGATTTTTGTGATTTCTGCATATGCTACTATAGGTGCAGGACAAAACATGGTATATGACTTACCTAAAGGCTTGGATACGATTAACTTAACTGATTTTGCAGATAAAAAGGATGGAAGAAATAAGAAAAAGGATTTTGATGGAATCTTCTTAGGAGATATCACAAACGTAATCAGCAATCTATATGATACGGAATCTGGATTTAAAGAATTGGATTTATTTCATTACTTAATTGAAGTGGAGAACTTATATGAGAATAATGAAATTGATCATCATACCTTAAGTCAATGTATCTTTGCAGGCTATGAAAAATTAAAAAATCCAAAAGAGAAAGGATTTAATACGAAACTAAAAGGTTGTAGAAGTATACGTCTCTTTAAGACAAAACAGATTATTCAGGCTGTAGGACGATTATCTCGTTCATTTAATAAGAATAAAGTCATTCATATTCTAGTTACGAGAGATATCGTAAATAGTTTTGATACATCAATACTAGAAACTGAAATACTTTCACCAGAAACAATAAAACTAGCAGAATATGCAAAAGAAAGACAAGAAGATGTACCTGTATATGATTATGTTGAGAATGAAGCCAGTCATATATCTAGTTCTGGTAAGTTCTATATATATGAATTACTATCAGGAGATTGGACACCTATTCAAATACAACGCTATAAGAGATTGGGTGAAACATGTTTAAAGTATCCTACTATTTCTAGCAGGGATGATGAAATAGTTAAGGAATATTATATTCATTCATCTGAACCGATGAATAAATACTATTTTATAGGTGAAAGAGACTTTGAATATACAGATGTTTTCTTTAATCAATCTAAAGAAGAAGTCATAGTTAGACTACAGAATAAGAAAGATTCTGAACGAATCAAGCATATATATGAAGTCAGTGAAGAAAATGCGCGTCTTTCTAAAATGTTGAATTATCCTGGTTTAAGAGAAGAGTTTATTAAACATAAGTATGCCACTTGTTTTGAAGTAAATGATTATATGTTATCACCTGTTTTATACCAGAATATCTATAAGGGAAGACTAGGAGAGTTTGTAGGTCATTTTATTATAAAGAAAGAATTAGGTATTGATCTAGATGAACTTAAACCAAACGAATATGAACGTTTTGATTATAAACGTGGTAAGGTCTATATCGATTTAAAACATTGGAGATATTCAAACTTTGATTCTAAGAAAATGACTAAGAAGATTATTGATAAGCTAGATGAAATAGGTGGAGAAAAGGCAATCATTATTAATATATTTGATGAAAATAAATCAGATAAGATTATTGAATCTCCGAGAATCATTGAAATACCTTCTCTACTTGAAGAAGATGGATTCCATGCTAATCAAGAAGCAATTAATAAAATAAGAATGTGTTTGGAGGAATATAAAGATGATTAAAACAAATAAAGTAAAGCTTGAAATCCATTATGATCATATTATTCGTGATTATGACCTTTATAGAATACAATCAAAACGAACTGATGAGAAAGATGAAGAAAAATGTGTTCTGAAAAGAAGCTTAGAAAAACTAGACCAATTATCTCCAGTATTAGCTGTACTTTATAGATATAAAGGTCCAGTTTATCTTATATTTGAAAAAGGAAGTGTATGTTCAGAAGACCTTCAATCACATATCAATCAATATGATAAAGGCAGTATTGTAGAACCGTTAGATATAAAGGATCCTTTAAGTATAACACCGACTGAATTATCTCAATTGTTGATCAATATGCTGCCTAATATGGAATTCTCTCAGAAGTTTAATAACATCTCAGGTAGATATTTCAGTTTCAATCAGAAGTCTTTTAGAAAAGATTGTATTCTAGCATATCATATTAGTTTGATTGAATCAGAAACAAGTAAGCAGGAATGTATGGTGCATATGGAGGGTGAATCTTATCATCGTTTATCTAAAGTATTAGAGTATAATGACAAATATAGAAATGATATTTTAAAACTGCCTAGATATTACAAAAGTAATGAAGGATATGTACTTCGTCGATGCCTTACACCATTAAGTACAGATCAGTGTTTTGTGAGAAGAAGTGTATATCGCAGACAAAGAGAGGACTTTGTGAATAGTTTAGATATTCATGATATACAGGGGTTTGAAAATTCTAAGTGTGGTATGTTGCATCAATTTTATATTGATGTTGATTTACATCTTAATGATTATATTCAATTACATCCTATAGATTTAGATAATGAACAGATGGCCAATACATATTCAGACTTCTTATCCCAGGATTATATAAGAAATCTATATAATGATTTAGGTGTTCATTTGATTGACCGTGTGAACGATAGTTCATCTAAGAAGATGATTGATTTAATTGTATCTAAATTAAAGGATAGAGGTATTGATAATATTCATCATGATAAAGGTAAACAGTTCAATATTGCATTAATTCATAATCAAAAGTATTGTAAGAACAACAAGATACCAGACCAGCATGTCAGTGATCTAAACTTCCAACATATCACTTATGAGACTTGTATTGCTAGGGATAATACAGTTAGTATTAGTGATAATATTATGGATAGGATTCTAATGGAATTACTTATTAAGAGAGATGTAGGGAATAGATGTATATCTATATACCACTGGGATTGGGATAAACCTGTTGAATATGTTACAAGAGAATCTGAACGTTGTGGTAATAAAAGAATTACTAAGTATTTTCTCTTAAGTGTATTTTCTGATGGCAGCATGGATTACCATAAGATTGAGGATGATACTTCAAAACTATATCAGAGATACGAATCTGTTTTTACAAATTATAAAAGTTCTGTTTATGAACCAGAATTATTGATTTCTACTCAAGCTCATCAAGCTTTAATAAGTGATAGTAAGATGATGGTTTTACCTGATTTGAAAGAAATTGATTTTAGACTCAATGCTTATAGAAAAGATAAAGAAATCTCTAAAAATAAATTAACACATTTATTAAATTCTTTTGTGGAAACAAATGAAGAATACAAAGAAGAAATAGAATGTATACTAAAGAGTTTGAGCAAAAGCACTTACCAATATCAAGAGGTGGTTAGAAAAGCATCTAGAGCTGGTAATCCACCGCTTATAAACCTAGCTACTTCTTTAGGAAGAAAGTTTGTAAAACATTGTAGAGACACTTCTAGAATAGTATTTAATCCTTGCCTTAAGAGTGATGTTGTAAAGGTGTTCCAACATATTTATACTTTGAAGGATGAGGAGAGTTCAAAGAAGCTGTACTATTATGTTGGTAAAAAGGAGTCTATGAAGTTTACTCTTGTCAATTCTTGCCATATTCGCAAAATAACAATGCTGAATGGTGAATTAGATGATGACTTTAAGAAATTCATCCTTGATCAATTAAGTGTGAATTTTGTTAGAAATAATGATTATACGGTAGTTCCATTCTTGAGAAAATACATAGAAGAATTCATGAGACTGAATAAAGACTCTTAATCAATGACAAAAGGCTGTAGCGAACTCTATCGTTGCAGCTTTTTGTGTTCAAATTCGAGTACACTAACGCTTAAAATCACAGTGGTGTTCAAATTTGAGAACACCTTATATTTGATTCTTATTTACATAATGAAACCAATAAGAGAAAATAAAAAAGAATAAGGAGATACACCGATGAAAGAAAAGAAAACATTAGAAGAACTTATACAAGATTATAATGAGTGTAAAGAAATATTTGGTGAAGCTGATTTTACCAGTATTATGATAGCGGAATTTATTTGTGATACATATAGTGAAAGAAAAGAATATGATAAGGCATCGGAGTATGCCAAAAGAAATTATGAAGCGAGTTTAAGGGAATATGGTGTTGATGAGCCTATGACATTTAATCTGTTGGCTAAACTTATAAAATTTTATGAAAAAGCAGGAAAAAGAGAATCTATTGATTCTGTTGTTGATGAATATTATAGAATTCGAGAAGAGACTCTAGAGATTGAAATACCAGATTCAACGGATGATGATATTCTATTCTAACACTCGTGAGTGTTAAATGAGCGTTAGAAAGTTAAAAACCGCATGACTAAGCCATAAACTCAATAAAATAGTGAGCGTTAAAACGTATTAAATGAGCGTTAGAATAATATGTACTATTTCTTTTCAAGTGTTACTTCCTTGAAATTCAAGTATATCCTTAATAGAATGAAATAAGAATATACATAAAGGAGTTAGTAAAGATGCTAAGAAAAGATTTCTTATGGGGTGGTGCAGTGACTGCCCATCAGAGTGAAGGTGGATATACTGAAGGAGGGAAAGTCCCTGCAGTATGTGACTTAACAGTTACTGGTAAGTTTTCAGACTTTAAAAATGGTATTGATGCTTATCATAGATACAAAGAAGACTTTGATTTATATAAAGAGTTAGGCTTTAATGCATACCGATTCTCTTTAGACTGGTCTAGACTTATGAGTGATGAGAACACGTATAATGAAGAAGGTTTTGCTTTCTATGATGAATTTATTGATGAACTAATAAAGAGAGGGATAGAACCTATTCCTACACTATATCACTTTGAAATGCCTGTATTCTTATATGAGAAATACAATGGTTTTGCGAGTAGAAAGGTAGTAGATCTATTTGTAGAATTATGCAAGAAGATTGTAGATCGTTATTGTGATAAAGTAAAATACTGGATTATCTTTAATGAACAGAATGGAATACTACAAAAAGGTCCAAAGATGTTCTTTGGGGCTGTATGTCCTGAAGGAGAAAACCCTATTACTCTAGATCATCAAATTATGCATAATACATTAATCGCGCATAGTTTGATTAACGAATACATTCATCAAAAAGGAGGCTATGTTTTAGGTATGGCGACTATTGTACAAAGCTATTCTGAAACATGTCATCCATTAGATACATTAGAATCTATGAAAGCCCAGAGCGAAGCATTTGTATTCCTAGATGTCTTTGCGAGAGGACATTATAACAGTTACTTTCTAGCAAATATGAAACAAGAAGGTACTATGCCAGTTATAAAAGAAGGGGACTTTGAAATACTTGAAAAGGGTAAAACAGATGCCCTTGCAATCAGTTATTATATGTCTACTATTAGCCATTATGGCGAAGAGAGTTTGACTAATGTAGAAGATGTAGTCATTAAGAAGAACCCTTACTTAGAAATGTCTGAATTTGGCTGGACAATAGATCCTATTGGATTACGTATTACTTTAAGACAACTTTATGATAGATATGAAATGCCTATTTATATTGTAGAAAATGGTTATGGATATGATGATCAATTAGTAGATGGTGTTATTAATGATGATTATCGTATTGATTACATGAGAAAACATATTGAAGAGATGAAAAAGGCTGTAGAAGAAGGCGTGGATTGCAGAGGATACTTATCATGGGGTCCTATTGATATATTAAGCAGTCGTGCACAGATGAAGAAGAGATATGGCTTTGTTTATGTGAATAGAGATAATGATGATCTTAAGGATATGAGAAGAATAAAGAAGAAATCATTTGAATGGTATAAGAATGTAATAAGTAGTAATGGGGAAGTGCTATAAGGAAAAATTCTATTAGTTAAAATGTTTTGATGATATCAAGGGGAATTGAATGGATAAAATTTTTGATTTGTTTTATGAGTTATAAATAGTTTTAGGAGGGTGACCTCCTTTTATTTTTTTATAAAAGAAAAATAAAAACGGTAAAACCGTTGTTATAATTGCTTTTATAAATTATAATGATTATGTAGAAAGGTTAAAAACGGTATATACGTTTTTATTTAAGGAGTAGACTATGAAAATATTGAGATTGAAAGCTCAGGGATTACCTCTGTTTAAAGAAACATTGGATTTGAATTTCTATGCTCAGCAGAGAATTGCAGACAAAGACAAGGATAACTTATATCATTTATTTTCTAATGTTTATTTAAATCCAACATCTGCATTTATTGGGATTAATGCGTCTGGTAAAACATCTGTATTAAAATTATTACGACTTGCATTAGGTATTATGAGTAATGAGCCGATTAATCATATAAATACTAAGACAATACTTGGTAGTACAGAACGTGCGGTTCTTAATATTTATTTTTATGTAGAAAAGAAAAAGGAAATAGGAAGATTAGAAACTATTATTACTTCTAAGATGACTAAAACGGAAGGTCTCATTTATCAGATTGTATCAGAAAAATTATGGATTAAAAACGCTGGCGAAGTTTCTACGCGAAAAAAAATGTTGGAATTTAGTGATAAAAGTTTATTGCTTAAACGTGGTAGTCAGCATGATTTCTTATCAGATGATGTAAGTATTATTATAGGATATAACAAGAAATATGAGACACATTTAAGTATTGTGGATTTACTAGCACTTACTAATTTAAATATACTTCCGAATTATATGGATGTACCATTAGAAGTTATTTCTTTCCTTGATCCTACTATTGAAAGCATACGTTTTGAAAGAGAAAACGAAAAATCATTAATTCACTTAAAATTTAAAGAAAAAGAAGAAATTGTATTGAATAATATATTAGAGATAGATCGTTACTTGTCTTCTGGAACAATTAAAGGAATAGTAACTTTCACTATGGCAAGAGAAATACTACGAGAAGGAGGTTATTTGTTAATTGATGAAATAGAGAATCATTTTAATAAGGAAATAGTTAGTACTCTTATACGTTTCTTTAAGGATAGTCAATTAAATAAGAATGGTGGTGTATTATTCTTTTCAACACACTATCCGGAACTTATGGATGAATATGATCGTAATGATAGTATATTTGTTACAAGAAATAATAATGGAATTACTGCAGAAAATTTATCTAATATTTTAAGAAGAAACGATATTAAGAAGAGTGAGGCATATGAGAGTGGATATTTACATGGGACAGCACCATCCTATGAATCATATATTAAATTGAAAAATAATATTAGTACATATTTAGATTAGGCGGTGAAGTATGGAGTTAGGTGAATATGTGGCATGTATTTGTGAAGGTGCTGCTGAAAAGGCAATTATAGATATATTATTAGATAATGACTTACTTATTTTTTCAAGAGAAAAAATGTTAGAAGAAAAAATACTTCGATGTCGTGAAGGAAAAAAATTTGAACAAAAATATTTGCGAAAAAGTTTTAATGGAAAGATCTCTGTTATACGTGTATTAGATTCAAGAAATGAAAATTTCAAAATAGGAAAAGCTTATCAACACAAAGTAGATATTATTGATATTATTACAGCGCCAGAAATAGAAATGCTGATTATATTCGCAGAGAATAAATATACTCAATTTATGAAAACAGGTAAAAAGCCAAGTGATTTCTGCACACAGGATTTGAGAATGCCCAATGTGAAGAAGTATGAATTTGTTTACGAATATTTTTCTGACGTTACACTCCTGATTACTGCTATTAAGGAATATCATAGAGTGAAACGAATACCTAAAGGAGAAAATGATTTACTAAGCATATTGAAGTAGTATTAAAAGTATTAGAGTTTACGTGTCAAAAATATTGTTGACTACTTATATGAAAAAAATGTACACTGAATTCAGTGGACAAAAACATTTTGTTTTATGTGATGTGACGCCTGCGTTGCATCACTTTTTTTATGCTAAAAGTTCTTTTTTGGGAATAATATCAATGCTTACATTATGGGTGAAGGAGGAGGCAACATGAAATTAAAACGACCTGTCTTTAGATCACCTCTATTTAAAAGGAATCTATTACGAAAATTATTAGAAGATCCAGAAAAATGTAAAAAGATGCTTATTATACCTTCAAAGGAGAAAAAAATGAATAACCCATACCAGCCACTTGCTTATTATCACTATACAAATAACCCTTCCAATGATCCTTACCTTGTCATAAATCTTGATGATTGTGCTTATGGAATTTGTGAATGCAGACCTAATCACTCTGAACTATTATATACAGAGTGTATGAGTATTAGATTATGGACAATGTATCATATGTTATTAGAGAAATATACAAAGGATATCTATACGATTGTACAACAACAGCTCAAATCTTCTAATCAAGCAATTAATAAGGCTATAGAAGAAAATAACTTTCAGCAAATCATTTACCATTTTGAAGATCAGGATATCACTCTATATGACTTAGACACTATTATGAAACCCTTAAAACTTGTATTATATTCTTTATTAGATGAAGCATGTCATCATATTGAAGATCCTCAGCATATTAATATAGCTGTCTTTGATACTATTCATGTCTCTCACTTGATCAGACATTATTTAAAAGAATACTTCACTAAACCACCTTTTAAACCCCATCAATGGATTATGACTTCAAGCCATTCCCTTATCTCTTTAGGCTATATTCTTTTAGAAGCAAATATGAAAGAAGAAAATGCACTTATTCTTCATGATCATATTACTAATAGAGAAAGGGTTGTCTTATATCTTGATGAAGAAAAAGGAAATCGAAACAAAAAAACTTATTTTCTCACTAAAACAGATGTCCTGTATCTAAGAATGAACAATCATCTTACTAAAATAGATATTCCACATCATTTCTGTGAAAACTTAGTAAGCATCGGTTATGATCATCATAATGTCTATCTTAAAGACAATTATCATAACGTAGAAGAAATCTTTCCATATATAGAATAATAGTATGAATCCATCTCATAGTAAAAAACTATGAGATTTTTATTTATATCTCAAACTTGGCATATTGATTGCAGTATATATAAGTGAATAAACAATGGAGGTATTCTATGTACGATGTAACAGCAACAGGTGAACTCTTAATTGACTTCACTAGAAATGGCTTCAGTAAACAAGACAATCGTGTTTATGAAGCTAATCCAGGAGGAGCACCTTGTAATGTACTTGCGATGCTTGGAAAATTAGGTTATAAAACCGCATTTATTGGAAAAGTAGGAGATGATGAGTTTGGTAAACTATTAAAGAATACAATTTCAGAACAGAAGATTGATTCTACTGGACTTATTCTAGATCCTGATGCAAAAACAAC
>JABLTL010034636.1_pt1 | contig 12043 bp, 10 predicted proteins | sample 7160151 | NCBI WGS metagenome assembly JABLTL01 (sample SAMN14651223, study PRJNA627086) | human gut metagenome | isolation source: feces | host: Homo sapiens
AGTACCGTTCCAATGCCGCACTGCCGGGAGAGCTCCGTCATCTCCCGAGCAAAGCGTTCGCCCATGGCCGGATCGCCGGAGATGCTCCGGGGATAGATGAAATGGGAGGGGTCGTCGCTGAGATCACACACCGGGGCCAGATTCACATTGACGCCCACCTGCCGCAGCAGAGCGCACTTTTCCCGGCAGTCCGCCTCCAGCGCGTCCCAGCCGCCGGCGGCATAAAGCGCCCGGGGAGCGGGGAATTTTTCCCGGCGCAGCTGCTTCTGGCGGCTGACCCGGCAGACGGTCCCGCCTTCCTCATCGGCGGAGACGATCATGGGCACCCGAGAGACCCGCTGCAGGGCTTCCATGCGGCTTTGGCACTGCGCCGCCGTGCGATCCTCAAAGTCTATGGAAAACAGCACCAGCCCGCCGGGCTGATACCGGCGGATGACCGCTTCTTCCTCCTCCTGCGGGCAGCGAATGAGAAACAGCTGCCCCACCTGCTGCTCCGGCGTCAGCTGCCGCAGCAGCGTCTCCGCCCTTGCGCCGGACACGGCTCAGGCCTCCTTGCGAAACAGCAGCTTCAGGTCGCCGCTGTCCGGCGTGAGAATGCGCAGATCGCCGTTTTGCTGGGGATAGAGATAGATGGCGCTGGGATCCAGACCGTCCAGAACGCCGGTAAAGCTGCTGATGCGGCCGTCCTTCTGAAGCTGGAGCCAGGCGTCGAAATCGCCGTAATGGAACCGCAGGCGGCCCTCCTGCTCGTCGATGGTAAACTCCTCATAGGCAGGGTGCCGGTAGGTCCCCATCAGCTGCGGATGGCTCTCCCGGGTGACGGGGACGCCCTCTGCATTGGCCAGCACCTTCTGGCGCATCCGGTCCCGGCGCTGGAGCCAGGCGTCGATCATATTGTCGTAGCTATCCTCCGGCTGGCCGGCGGTGAGCGCATCCAGCACGATGGCCCGGGACACCTGATGGGCGGGGGTGGTGCCGGTGTTGAAGCACATCACATAGCCGCAGTCCTGCCCGGGCAAAAAGCCCACCTGGGTATTGAAGCCGGTGAGCCCGCCGCTGTGGAAGACCACATTGGTGCCCTTATAATCGGCATTGATCCAGCCCTGGGCATAGCTGGAGTTTTTCAGCCAGAAGCAATCCTCCTCCGACGCGGAGATCACCGGGGCGATGATGTTTTTATACTGCTCCTCAGAGCACAGCCGCGCGCCGCTTTCGGTAACGCCGCCCCGGCTCATGGCCGCGATCCACTTCGCCATATTCTTCATGCTGATGCGGATGCCGCCGCAGGGGGCGCTGTGGTAGTTGGTGGCGTAGCCGCAGCGCTGGGCCTGATAGCCGTCGCTGCAGTAGGGCAGCGCGGGATGGATGTTGGTCATGTCGGCCTTGACGCCCCGGAAGCGGATGGGATCCACGCCCAGCGGCTCCGCGATATACTTCACGATCTGATCCTCCCAGAGCATACCGCCGCGCGCCCGCTCCACCAGATAGCCCAGCAGGATGAACAGGTGGTTGTTATACTGATATTTGGAGCGGAAGCCGCAGCTGAACTCCAGATCCTTCAGCTTGCGCATGAGGTTTTCCCGGTCGCCGAAGATCTTTTCCCGGAGAAAATCATGGCCGGGCAGGCCAGAGCGATGGCTGGCCAGATCCCGCACGGAAAGATGAGCGGCGGCGTATTCGTCCGTCATCTGAAACTCGGGGATCACATCTCGGATGGGGCCGTCCCAGGTGAGCAGGCCCTCGTCGATGGCCTGCGCCGCCAGCATCACCGTCCAGGCCTTGGAGGTGGAGGCCACATCGAACAGGGTGTCCTGATCCATGGGGATCCCGTTTTCCCGGTCAGCATAGCCATAGTGATAGGTAAAGGTCACCTTGCCGCCCTGGATCACATCCACAACGCCGCCCACCAGACCGGTCTCCCGGGTGATGCGCGTCAGCGCCTGCTCCAGTGCAAGGGTCAGTTTTTTCTCATTCATAGGGCTTCCTCCTACTTTTCAATCAGAATATTGTCTTTGATTATACCATTCTTTGTGGCTCTTGTCACGCAAAACCTCCGAAAAACAGCGCTTCCCCCGCCGGACATCGCCGGACGGGGGAAGAGAAAGGAATGAGAAGGAAAAAGCAGATCAGGAAAGGGCGTATTTTTCCACATAGGCCCGATAGGCCTGGCGGAAATCCTCGCTCTCCTGCCGGACGGCCCGCAGGGTCTGATGCAGATCCAGCCGGTGCTGGTCTGCATCGATGACGCAGCCGGCGATATTGGAGCTATGGTCTGCAGCTCGCTCCAGGCTGGTCAGCAGATCAGACCAGACAAAGCCCGTCTCCACCTGGCATTCGCCCTTCTGCAGCCGCAGGATATGCCGGGTGCGCAGCTGCTCCTTCAGGCCGTCGATGACCTCCTTCAGCGGCTCCACTTGGAAGGCGGCCTCCAGATCATTTTTGGTGAAGGCGGTCAGCGCCAGCTGCAGCACCTCCCGGACGGCGGCCGTGAGCACGGAAAGCTCCCGCCTTGCCGCTTCGGAAAAGGCCAGCTGCTTGTCCCGCAGCTCCTCGGCCGAATCCAGCAGATTGACGGCATGGTCTGCGATGCGCTCAAAATCGCCGATGACCTTCAGCAGCTTGGCGGCCTCCTCGCTGTCTGCCTGGCTCAGGGGCTGGGCGGAAAGGCGGATCAGATAGTTGCCCAGCCGGTCCTCTGCCCGGTCGGTCTTGTCCTCCCTGCGGCGGATCTCCTCTGCCAGAGCGGGCGTATAGGTCTCAAAGGCCTGCAGGCCCTCCTCCAGCGCAGTCACAGCCTCCGCCGCCATGCTGCTGGCCTGCTTTTCGCACTGGGCCAGCGCCAGCGGCGGTGTGGCCAGCAGACGCTCGTCCAGCCGCACATTCTTTTCCGGCTCTTTGGTGTCTGGAATGACCCGCATGGCCAGCTTCTCCAGCAGCTGGGAGGCGGGCGTCAGCATGGTCACGCACAGCAGATTAAAGGCAGTATGGGCAATGGCGATATTGAACTGGTCCGCCGGCCCGGCAAAAATCGCCGGATGAAACAGCCCCTGCACCAGAGAAAAGACGGTCAGTAAAACGGTGGAGCCGATAATATTAAAGGAAAGATGGACAAAGGCGGCGCGGCGGGCATTGCGGTTGGCGCCCACAGAGGAGAGCAGCGCCGTCACGCAGGTGCCGATATTCTGGCCCATGATGATGGGGATGGCTGCACTGAGGGGCACCTGACCCGTGGCGGCCAGCGCCTGCAGAATACCCACGGAGGCGGAGCTGGACTGGATGATGCCCGTCAGCACCGCGCCGGCCAGCAGGCCCAGCAGCGGGTTGCGGAACATAAGAAACAGCTCTCGGAAGGCGGGGACCTCCGCCAGACCGGAGACAGCCCCCGTCATAGCATCCATACCAAACATCAAAACGGCAAAGCCCAAAAGGATGGTGCCGCTGTCCTTCTTTTTGGAGGACTTGCTGAACAGCAGCAGCACCACGCCGATCAGCGCCATCACCGGCGTAAAGGAGGTAGGCTTCAGCAGCTGAACCACGATGCTGTCGCCGCTGATGCCGCCCAGCGAAAGGATCCAGGCAGTGACGGTAGTACCTACATTAGCGCCCATGATCACATGAATGGCCTGTCGCAGCGTCATCAGGCCGGAGTTGACAAAGCCGACTACCATCACCGTGGTGGCAGAGGAGCTCTGGATCACGGCAGTGACGCCGCAGCCGGTGAGAAAGCCCGCCGCCTTGCCGGTGGTCATCCTGCTCAGCAGCGTCCGCATGCCGGAGCCGGCCCGGCGCTCCAGCGCCTGCCCCATCAGGTTCATACCGAACAGAAACAGACTCAGCCCGCCGATCATATTCAAAAACTGAAACAGATCCATACACAGTTCTCCTTTCGCGGCGCCGCCGCGCTTTTTCCATTTTACTCTGATGCAGTATAGCAGATGAAGGTCAAATCCACGACCCTGTTTCTGTAAAATTCGCGTAAAGCCAAATGCTTTGCCGCATCTTTACCGTTCTGCCGCCTGCAGCCGAAAAAAAGAAAAGGTTTTCTTGAAAATTCGTCAGGTTTCCCGTTGTGTCCTGAAGAAAAACTGCTTATAATAATAGCATTCGGATCGTCCCGGCCCGAGCCGGGAGAGGGAGGGCTTATGATCGTTCTTGCCATCGGCGATGTGGTGGGCGAGCCCGGCGTGGATCTGCTCTGCCGGAAGCTTCGGCTGCTCCAGCGGCGGCTGGGTGCAGACCTGACGGTGGTCAACGGTGAAAACGCGGCAGGCCGCGGCATCACGCCCCGACTGGCGGACGATATCTTTTCTGCCGGCGCGGATGTGATCACCCTGGGCAACCACACCTTCGGCAACCGGCAGATCTGTGATTATCTGGATGATCACCGCCAGATCCTCCGGCCCATGAACTTCCCGCCCCAGCAGCCCGGGCAGGGCTATGTCCTTCTGGAATGCTGCGGCAGGCAGGTCTGCGTCTGCAATCTGCAGGGGCAGGTGAATCTGGATTATCACGCGTCCTCGCCCTTTGTTATGGCCGACCGGCTCTTTCAGGAGGTGGAGGCGGAGATCTATCTGGTGGATTTTCATGCGGAAGCCACCTCGGAAAAGCTGGCCATGGGCTATCATCTCAACGGCCGGGCTGCCGCCGTCTGGGGCACCCACACCCATGTGCCCACGGCAGATATCCGCATCCTCAGCGGCGGGACGGGCTATATCACTGACCTTGGCATGACCGGCGGGCAGGATTCTGTTTTGGGCGTTCGCTGGGAGCAAAGCCTGAACATGTTCCGAGGCAACCTGACCGAGCGGTTCCAGCCCTCTGACCGGGATGTGCGCCTGCAGGGTGCCGTGTTCACCATCGGTGCAGACGGCCGCTGTACCGAAGCAGCACGCGTGGATTTTTGCTGATCGTTTCACTTTTTGAACAAAAGGAGCCTTTACAATATGTCTGAACTTCGAAAGCAGCTCGCCGATGAGCTGGTTTATTTTACCTCTCCGCAGCTTTCCGTCTATCCCCGGCTGCGGCACGGTTTTTTTACCCGGCAGGGCGGCGTCTCCAAGGGCGTTTATGAAAGCCTGAACTTCCGCTTCACCGGCACGGACGACCGGGAAAACATCATGAAGAACTATGACATCGCCGCCCATATCCTGGGCTCCGATGTACATCATATCGCCCGCACCACCCAGAAGCACACCGACAACATCGCCGTGGTGGAAAAGCTGGAGGATTTCACCACCGTGGGCGACGGAGTGGACGCGCTGATGACCAATGTCCCCGGCGTGGTGCTGGCGGGCTTTTATGCCGACTGCCAGCTGGTGATGCTTTACGACCACAAAAACAAGGCCTGCGCCGTTGTCCACGCAGGCTGGCGGGGCGTCGCTCAGGAGATCGTCCGCAAGACCATTGAGAAGATGCACGCGGTCTACGGCACCGACGCCCATGAGCTCATCGCGGCCGTCGGGCCCTCCATCTGCCGCTCCTGCTTCGTCACCGACGACGATGTCCCCGAGGCCATGCGGGCGGCCTTTGGCGGCATGGTGCAGGAATATATGTACCGGGAAGGGGAAAAATGGTGCGTCGACCTGAAAAACATCACCTACGCCATGCTGCTGCGGGCCGATGTTTTGGCCTATAACATCGATATTTCCAACATCTGCCCCTGCTGCGGCGACAAGAAGCTCTTCTGGTCCCACCGCCGCTGCGGCGAGGACCGGGGCGTCCACGCCGGTATGATCTGCATCGCGGAATGACCATGGCGCAAGACAGCAAAACGCCGCAGGCTTTGCCTGCGGCGTGATTTTTTTCTGCTGTCAGCCCTCAAAGCGGCGAAGGAAGCGCCTGGTGCGCTCCTGCTGGGGGGCGCCGAAGACCTGCTCCGGCGGGCCCTCCTCCACGATGACGCCGCCGTCCATAAATACGACCCGCTGGGCCACATCCCGGGCGAAGGCCATCTCGTGGGTGACCACCACCATGGTCATTTTCTCCCGGGCCAGCTCCCGGATGATCTTCAGGACCTCTCCCGTAAGCTCCGGATCCAGCGCGGAGGTGGGCTCGTCGAAAAAGAGCATCTGCGGATCCATGCAAAGCGCCCGGGCGATGGCCGCCCGCTGCTGCTGTCCGCCGGAAAGCTGATCGGGATAGGCGTCGGCCTTGTCGGCCAGACCGATCTTTTCCAGCAGGGCCCGCGCCTTCTGCTCCGCCTGCTCCCGGTCCCGCCCCAGCACATGGATCTGCGGATCCGTGAGGTTTTTCAGAACGGTGAAATGGGGAAACAGGTGGAAGCTCTGGAACACCAGCCCGAAGCAGGTCCGCGCCCGCTTCAGCTCTGCCCTGGAGGCATAGCGCACCCGGCCCTCCCCATCGGTATCTGCCACGGTCCTGCCCAGATAGCACAGGCTTCCGCCGGAGATCTCGGAAAGCAGGGTGGCGCAGCGCAGCAGCGTGGATTTTCCCGAGCCGGAGGGGCCGATGATGGCCACAGTCTCGCCCTGAGCCACGGAAAGGCTCACGCCCTTCAATACCTCCGGCCCGCCGGGATAGGTTTTTTTCAGCGCCCGGATCTGCAAAACATCCATCGTCTTCGTCTCCTTACTTCCCATGATCCATGCGTTTTTCCAGCGCGGTCATGCCATAGGCCACCACGGCGTTGAACACATAGTAGAACACGCCTGCGGCCAGATAGGTGAGCATGCCCGGCGAACGGGGGGCCGCCACGATCATCCGCGCCCGGGTGAACATCTCCACCGTGCCGATGACCGAAGCCAGCGAGGTATCCTTCACCAGCGTGATCACCTCATTGGTCACCGAGGGCAGAATGCGCCGCACCACCTGGGGCAGGATGATCCGGAAGAAGGTCTGTCCCCGGGAATAGCCCAGCACCTGCGCGGCCTCATACTGGCCCCGGTCGATGGACTGGATGCCGCCCCGGTAGATCTCCGCAAAATAGGCGGCATAGTTGATGACAAAGGCCACGATCACCGCAAGGAACCGCCAGTTGTCCGGCAGGCTCACATGAAACAGCAGGCCGGGGCCGTAATAGACCACCATCAGCTGCAGCATCAGCGGCGTTCCCCGCATGACGGAGATATAAACGCTCATGAGCCAGCGCAGCGGCGCGCATTTGCTCATGCGGCCCAGCGCCACCGGCAGGCCCAGGGGCAGCGCCCCCAAAAGCGTCAGGGCAAAGATGGCGGCGGTGATGCCAAAGGCCTGCAGCAGCTGCAGCAGCATGGCGGAAACGCTCATGTTCCGATCCCCCGTTTCGACTGATGTTTCAGATTATTTCTTGCAGAGGCAGAGGCTTTCCAGCACAAGGCCGTCCTGCACATAGGCTTCGCCGATCTTTTCCATGGTGCCGTCCTGCGCCATCTTCAGCAGCTCCGCGTTCACCTGATCCCGCAGCTCCGTATTGCCCTTCAGGAAGCCCACGGCATACTGCTCGGTCGAGACGGCCTCGTCCAGAATGATATAATTGCCTTCGTTATTGGCGATCTGGTAGGCGGCGACGCCCTGATCCACCACGATGGCGTCTACTGAGCCCTGCTTCAGCTCCATAAAGCCCAGATTGTAATCGCCCAGCTCCACCACCTGCTTTAAGGTATCCTTCAGGGCGGTGTTGCCGTTGAGGGCGTCGGCGCCGGAGGACGCAGACTGGACCATGACCGTCTTCCCCGCCAGATCCGCCAGGCTCTGGATACCGGAATCTGCCTTGACCACGACCACGATGCTGTTGTCTACATAAGCATCGGACCAGGTGTATTCGTTCTCACGGCCGGTGCAGGTGAAGCCGTTCCAGATGCAGCTGATGGAGCCGGTGGCCAGTTCGTTGTCCTTGCTGTCCCAGTTGATGGCGACGGCCTTGAAATCCCAGCCCAGCCGGACGCACAGCTCCTTGGCCAGCGCCAGATCGAAGCCGTCGTATTCGCCGTTTTCATTTACAAAGCCGAAGGGCGGAAACTCCGGGTCGAAGCCCACCACCAGCGTCTGCTTCCCGGTTTTGCCGCCGCAGGCGCAAAGGCTCAGGCACATCAGCAGGCTCAGGGCCAGTACAATGATCTTTTTCATGATAATATCCTCCCGTCGCGGCGACGCCGCATTGTTTTTACGGTCTATATTTTATCACTTTACCACGCTAATGCAATACATTTTCGCGCCAAACTTTGCCGAATTTCCCTTCTGTTTTTCATTTGTTTTTCACAATTTCCCGCCAAAATGCAAAAAAAGCCCGCCCAAAGGCGGACTTTGCAGCCGGACAGGCCGAAGCCTGCTTCAGCGCGCTTCCTGCGCCTTCCACTTTCCGCCGATGCAGCGCATGGCTTCATGAAGGGGGCAGCGCTCCAGACAGGGGCAGTCATATTGGCTGTGCTTTTCCATAGGCAGTAAGCTTTTCCTTTCTTGCTCTGCAGAAACTGCGTTCTTGCGCAAAGGGCCGCGGCATGCTATGCTGATCGCAGTACACCGACAGGAGGGATCTTTTATTCCGATTTATCTTCAGGGGCTGACCATGGGTCTGGCCTATGTGGCGCCCATCGGGGCGCAGAACCTCTTTATGATCCAGACGGCCATGGGAAACGACCGGAAACGGGCCTTTCTCACGGCGCTGATCCTTTTTTGCTTCGATGCGCCGCTGGGCATCGCCTGCTTCTTCGGGGCGGGCGCGCTGATGACCCGCTTTCCCCTGCTGCAGAAGCTGATCCTTTGCGGCGGCAGCCTGATCCTGCTCTGGACGGGCCTGCAGCTGCTGCGCTCCAAGGCCCAGACCGTCGCGGAGCAGGCGCCCCGGCCGGAGCGCTGGAGCAAGGTCATCCTGACGGCCTTTGTGGTGACCTGGTGCAATCCTCAGGCCCTCATCGACGGCACGCTGATGCTGGGCGCAGTGCGGGCCTCTCTGCCGGCGGGGCAGGCGCCCCTGTTCGTCATGGGGACGGCTTCCGCCTCCTGCCTCTGGTTTTTCGGCATGACGGCGCTGCTCTCCTTCTTTCGGGAGAAGATCAGCGGGACCGTCCTGCTCTGGATCAACCGCGCCTGCGGCTGCGTCCTGATGTTTTATGGAGCAAAGCTCCTTTGGAGCTTTGTGCAGCTGCTGCGGGGTTAAAGCTCCCGCCGGCCCTCCAGCGCCCGGGCCAGCGTCACCTCGTCGGAGAACTCCAGATGTCCGCCCACGGGCACGCCATAGGCCAGCCGGGTGACCTTAACCTGAAAGGGCTTCAGCAGACGGGTCAGATAGAGCGCGGTGGTCTCTCCCTCCGTATCGGGATTGGTGGCCATGATGACCTCCCGGACCTGCCCCTCCGCCACCCGGTGCAGCAGCTCCCTGACCCGCAGCTGCTCCGGGCCCACATCGTTCAGCGGCGAGATCACCCCGTGAAGCACATGATACAGCCCGTGGTATTCCCGGGTGCGCTCGATGGCCACCAGATCCTTGGGATCGGCCACCACGCAGATGGTGGAGGCGTCCCGCCGGGGATCGGCGCAGATGGGGCAGACCTCCCCCTCCGTAAGGTTCTGGCAGATCCGGCAGGTATGGATGGAGCCCCGGGCGTCCAGAATGGTCTGGGCAAACTCCTCCGCTCCCCCCTGGGGCAGGCTCAGCAGATAAAAGGCCAGGCGCTGGGCAGACTTGCGGCCCACGCCGGGCAGGCGCTGGAACTGCTCGATAAGCTTTTCCAGCGGCGCGGCATAATATTGCATAGCTCCTCCTGATACAGATTCCCGCCGGACGCGCCGGCGGGAATCGCTTTTTTCAACTTAAAAGCCGAAGCCGCCGCCCATGCCGCCGGTGAGCTTGTTCATTTCCCGAGAGGTCGTCTCCTCGCACTGGCGCAGCGCATCGTTGACCGCCGTCATCACCAGATCGGTGAGCATTTCCACATCCTCCGGATCCACGGCCTCGGGCTTGATCTCCAATTTCGTGATCTGCTTGTTCACCACCGTGGCGCTGACGGCGCCGCCGCCGGCGGATGCGCTGAATTCCATCTGCTCCAGCTCCTCCTGCTTTTTCAGCATCTCAGCCTGCAGCTTCTGGGCCTGCTTCATCATGGCCTGCATATTCATGCCGCCGGGGATCATTTTTCCGGGTTTCATGGTTCGTTCTCCTTTTATTCGTTCAAAATTGCCGGAAAACTTCCGCCCCTCCGCCAGAATGTCGTTCCGGCCGGAAAACGCCGCCCGGATGCCCAGGCGGCGGCAGGCCTCAACAATGACGCTCTGCTGCCGGTGCAGGTCGTAGTCAGCAGAACGCAGACAGAAGGTAAAGTTGAGGTTGCCCAGATCGTGGAAGACTGCTCCGCCGCCGGAAAGCCGCCGGGCCAAAACACCGCCCTCCTGCTCCAGAAGGGTGGTGCGGCATTCCTGCCAGGCGTTTTGGTTGCGGCCGATGACCACGGTGTGCTGATTCTGCCAAAGGTAAAGAATACAGGTATCTTCCGGAACGGTGGCCGTCAGATATTCCTCCAGCGCCAGATTCCTGTAGGGATCGGTGCCCTGACCGATATAAGTCTGAAGCCTGCGGATCATTGGAAGATATAACGCAGGACCATGTTCCGGGCCGCGCCGACTTCGTCCAGGCGGCGCACCGGCGTGTGCAGCGGCGCATCATGCAGAGACTGGGGGGCGGCATAGGCCTGCTCCCGAAGCTTGAGATAAATATCGCAGACCTGATCCATCAGCGCGCGGCTCTCCGTCTCGCAGGGCTCTACCATAAGGGCCTCGTGGACAATCAGCGGGAAGTACATCGTGGGGGGATGCAGACCCCAGTCCAGCATGCCCTTGGCCAGATCCAGCGCGGAAACGCCAGTCTCCTTATGGAGCTGCTCCAGCGTCATGACGAACTCATGCATGCAGATCTGGTCATAGGCCATCTGGAAGCCGACCTTCTGCAGCTTGACGCGCATATAGTTGGCGTTGAGCACGGCATTCATGGCCGCTTCGGGGATCCCTTCCCGGCCCAGCGAAAGCACATAGGTCAGCGCCTTGATGCATACATCAAAGTTGCCGCAGAACATTTTTACGCGGCCAATGGATTTTTCGGGATAGTCATATGCAAACTTTCCGTCCTTTTCCACCACCAGCGGGCCGGGCATATACTTGCGCAGGAAGGCCTTGCAGCCCACGGCACCTGCGCCAGGGCCACCGCCGCCGTGAGGCGTGGCAAAGGTCTTATGCAGGTTGGAATGGATGCAGTCGAAGCCCATATCGCCGGGCCGGACCACGCCCATAACGGCGTTCAGATTGGCGCCGTCGTAATAGCAGAGACCGCCGGCGTCGTGGACGATCCTGGTGATCTCCAGAATGTTTTTGTCAAAGATGCCAACGGTGTTGGGATTGGTAAGCATCAGACCGGCGGTATCCGGGCCGACCGCCGCACGCAGAGCGTCCAGATCGACGCAGCCGTCCGGGCCGGAGGGAATGTTCACCACCTGGAAGCCGCACATGGCGGCAGTGGCAGGATTGGTGCCGTGGGCGGAGTCGGGCACGATGATCTTGGTGCGGGCCGTATCGCCACGGTCGGTATGGTAAGCCTTGATGAGAAGAACGCCGGTAAACTCGCCATGGGCGCCGGCGGCGGGCTGGAAGGTGACGGCGTCCATGCCGAAGACCTCTCCCAGCTCACTTCCCAAAAGATGCAGCGCCTCCAGCGCGCCCTGCACTGTTTCGACGGGCTGCAGGGGATGGATGGCAGTAAAGCCGGGCAGAGCGGCCATCTCTTCATCGATCTTGGGGTTGTATTTCATGGTGCAGGAGCCCAGTGGATAAAACCCGTCATTGACGCCGTGGATGCACTTGCACAGCTCGGTATAATGCCGGGTCAGCTCATTTTCGCTCACATGGGGCAGGTGCAGCGCCGTTTCCCGTTCCTGAGAAAGATGGACCTCCGGCACATCACAGGCAGGCATCAGAGAGAGCCCGCGGCCTTCACAGCCCAATTGGCGAAGATGATCGATGGCGAAGTCTATAAAGACATGATCCTCCAGGCGGCCGCCGCGCTGGAGGAGCGGATGGAAGAGACCAACGCCCTGAATGTGTTCCCCGTCCCCGACGGCGA
>JABLTL010123327.1_pt1 | contig 12039 bp, 9 predicted proteins | sample 7160151 | NCBI WGS metagenome assembly JABLTL01 (sample SAMN14651223, study PRJNA627086) | human gut metagenome | isolation source: feces | host: Homo sapiens
AGCCCGACGTTTTTAGCATCGCATGGCCATAAGTCTATGAAGTGTTACCCTCATAGAGCGATGTTTGTGCGTCAACGTGTCGCACCAAAAATGTTCTCCACTTCTCTGGATGCCAGCAGATCCTTCACGTTCTGGGTAATACCGGTGGGAATGCCGCCCCATTTCCGAAAGCGCTTCCAGATTTCCACAGAGTAGGCTGCGGTTTGCTCCTCTTTCAGCAACAGGTGAAATTCGTCAATGTAGTACCGGGTAGACCTCCGGGCTTCCCGGTTCAGCGTGACCCGGTTCCATACCTGGTCCTGGACAATCAGCATTCCAATCTTTTTCAGCTGCTTGCCCAGCTCCTTGATGTCATAGCAAATCACCCGGTTGCTGACATCCACATCGGTACGGTGGTTAAAGACATTCAGAGAACCGTCTACATAGATTTCCAGCGCCGTGGCAACAAACTGTGCCTCCGGTTCGGTTTGCTCTCGCAGGCAGTTGTACAGGTCCCCCAGGATCGGCATATTCTCCGGCCTGGGGTCGCTGAGATACTTCCGGTAGACCATCCGCACACAGCGGTCAATGATGGTCTTCTCAACAGGTTTCAAGCCGTCCTTGCCGCCTACGATCAGCTCACACAGGGACAGGATAAAATCGGATTTCAGGGAGAGAGGGTTATCCTCATCGCTGTAATTCAGGTTAATGTCCATTGGGTTGATGTGCTGGTGAGAAGTGGGCGAAATCTTAATGACCTGCCCGCCCAGACGCTCAACCAGGGGAAAATACTCGGCTTCGGGGTCGCAGATCATAATATCGTCCTGTGTGACCAGAAACACGTTGGCAATTTCCCGCTTGGCGGCAAAGGATTTGCCAGAGCCGGGTGTGCCGAGAATCAGACCGTTGGGGTTTTTCAGCCATTTTCGGTCCACCATGATGATGTTGTTGCTCAGGGCGTTGATGCCGCAGTACAGCGCTTCCGGACTGTTCTGAAAAAGCTCCTGGGTGGTAAAGGGAACGAAGATGGCGACGCCGGAGGAGGTGAGTCCCCGCTGAATCTCAATCTGGTTCAGTCCAAGGGGAAGGCTGCTGACCATGCCCTCCTCCTGCTGGAAGTCCAGCTGGGTCAGCTGGCAGTTGTACTTCTGGGCAATGGAATTGGTCTGAAAGAAGTTGTTGTCCAGCTGCCGCTTGGTGTCGGCGGTGTTGAGAATCAGGAAGGTAATCAAAAACATTCTCTGGTTCCGGCTTTGCAGATCGGACAGCAGCTTTTTTGCCTCCTCTCCGTAGGTTGCCAGGTCAGAGGGAAGTATGTCCATGTCATACCCGGCACGGACAGCCTTTTTCTGCTCCTCTATCTTCGTCTTGTCCAGGTCGGTGATGGTGCGCTTAATGGTCTTGATGGCGCTGACTTGGTCCACGGACTGCACATGGATGTTGACCACCACATTGCTTTCAATATCCAGAAAATCCTTCAGCACCCGGTCACTGAGTTCCGGGGCCAGGATCTGCAAGAAGCTGACGGTGGCAAATTTCCTGCCCATGCGGAAATCCCTGGCCCGCCCAAAGTAGAAGGAGCTGGGCGCTATGTAATCTTTGGTGGACAAGCCGGAACGGGGCAGGTCCTCCCAGCGAAACAAAAACGGCTCCGGGGTGTCCATGCGCAGAATATCGTGGCACACCTTGAGCCGTTCTTGCCCGGTCAGCACCTGGGCGCTGACGCCAAGCTTTTTGAAATTGTTGAGAATGTCTGTTTCAATTCGTTCCAGCCGGGGCTTGGCAGAGCGAACGCTGTCCGCGTCAATGCCAAAGGTCAGATATTTGGTCTTGACGATGCCGTTGTTGCCCTTTTCCTGCTGATTCTCTATGACTGTAGATAATTCCCGCTGAATGCTTTCAAACTGGTCTGAGCGGACCGGGATCGTCCGTAGGGCGGCACCACGCAGACCGGTCAGGTTGATAAAAGAAAGCTGGAAGGATACGGAGCTGTCAAAATAGTTCAGGAAATCGCACCAGCTGTCAAAGATGGCCTGCTTGTCCTCGTTGTCCGAAAGCTGGTAGTTGATGTCCCGGAATTGGATGGTTTTTGTGTAATGATTCTGTGTCACCTGACAAATCCCATCCGGGCGCATGAGCAAATAGGGAATGCTGTCCTGGGAAGACTGTTCTTTTTTATCTGTTCTTTTTGCCCTTGAGATAGCGGCCTGCACCGCTTTTTTCTGTTCTCGCTTTTTGCGATGGATGAACAATCCGGTATACCTCCTTGTCTAAGTTGTCCTGCCGTTCCAGAACGGCATAGAAATTGTTGGTTCGGTAGGGCCGCTCCTTTGGCCGCAGGAACAGCACCCGAACCATATTGCGGATGATGACTTCCAGATGCTGTCCGTTCTTTTCGTACAGCGCCAGCAGAAATGCAGGGAGCATGGTGAGGATCATAAGCAGGGCAGCGGTGGAGTTTCCCAGAGGCTCTTTGGCGAGAAAGAACAGGGGAACACCTACAATCAGTCCGGCACTGAAGCACACCAGCTGCCGTTTCGTCAGGTTGAACAGCACCTTGGTTTTGACCTTCGTCAGATCTTTGGGAATGGTTACATAGGGCATAGATGCACCTCCTTAATGGGCGTTGAATACGGAACGGGCAAGGCTGCTGGTTTTGAACAGGCAGAAGCAGAGCAGCACGGTATAGCCCATGCAGGTCCAGATGGCGGCACTGATGTCGCCGGACACGGAAATATTCTGCACCAGCACCGAGTAAATTGCCACGCATACCACAATGAGAAACGCCTGGAAGCCCAGGGAAAAAAGGGTACGCAGATAGTTCTGCCCCATCTGTCCCCATTCCCGGTTGACCATGGTTGCCATTGGAATGGGCGCTACGGAGGTGACGAGGAACACTTCAATCATTCGTCCATAGGTAATGATGAAAATGCAGATGGTGATGGCCCAGGTGCATAGTCCCACGAACAAAGATTGGAACCAAAGTCCAAACAGCGGTCCCAAATCCATTTCGTTCAGTCTACTTTCCAGCCCACCGACCACAGAGGAGATGTCGATATTGGTCTGCCCAACGATCACCCCAGCGGCGCTGCTGACGACGCTTTGGGAAGCCTCAAAGATGCCCATGACAATATCCCAGGTGTGGGTGACAATGACCACGGCACAGGCGGATTTGAATACCCATTTGAAAAACATCCAGGTATCCACATCGTTTAGGTTATTGCGGTCTGTGACCAGCTGGATCAGCTCCAGGGTCATAACGATGGCCAGGATCGCCCCGGCGATAGGAAGGATCACGGTATTGGACAGATTCTGGATCATGGTAAAGATGCCGCTGTTCCAGCTCTGTGGTGTCATGCCCACCTGGCCGACGATGTTGCCCACCTGTTCATTGGTGGAATCGAACATACCGGACAGGTTGCTGACAATGCCGCTGATAAGGATCTCTTTCAGCCAATCCGTAATACTGTCCCAGATAAAATCCATAGAGTTACCTCCAATCGATTAAGATGTGGGAAATGTGGTCAGTTCGGAGCGCTCACAGTAGACCACATATCGCTGCCGCCCCCCGGAGGCATAGGGGTGACAGGTGAGCAGAGTCAGAAGCTCCCGCCCAGGCTGAATCAGAATTTCTTCCACATCACTGGGGTCGATGACCCGAATTTCACAGACCCGGTAGGTCAGTGTTTCCCAGAGATTGGTCACGGATACCCGGTCCCCAATATGGAGCTGATCCAGGTGGCGGAAGTAGCTTGCTCCGCAGTAGCCACGGTGGCCTGCAATGACACAGTTGGTATCCATGCCGCCAATAGGCAGGCTCGTCTGGCTCAAATGGGCGGCCCCGTCTGCCATGTGCTGTTCCGTGGCTCCCAGGTAGATGGGCATTTCCAGATCAATGGCGGGGATGCTCAGGACGCCGAAGATTTCATCCGGAAGGCCGTAGTCCGCAAGACGGAAGCTGGTTTTCTGGTAGTCATAGGCGCAGGATAATCCAGATTGCCCCTGGGCAGCAATGCTCTGGTTGTACCGGACCATATCTTTCCAAAGCTCCGGGTATGGTTTGACTTTCTCCGGCTCTACGGAATCTATGATGACGGTGGTAGCGGGCAGTTCCGGCTCCTCCCGGTCAAGGAAGTCTTTTGCGGTGTTGGCAATAGAGCTATCTACGGCGGCACCCCAGATGTAGGGATACAGGATGGAGGCCAGCCCAGCTAAGAATACCAGCAGCATAAGCGTAATGAGCAGCCCCCGCAGCTTACCGTTTCGCATAGCGGCCTCCTTTGTGGCGTTTGGACTGCTTCTTGCAAATTCGTGTAGCAACAAGCATAAGCAATCCAGAAATTCCAGCAGCACTACACCCAATCAGCAACCCTTGTAGGTACTTTGCTTCCCATGTGGATGCAACCGGTTCGGCACTGGCAGTTTCTTCTTCCATTACCACCGCTTTCTCATAGGAAATCCGGGAGCCGCACACCAGTAGCCGGTGCGTGTTAATCCCGTAGGGGGTGCAGGTGACGAGGGTACACAGGTCCTCGCCGGGGACGATACCCAGAAGGTCCGTTTCATAGGGCAGGACCGTGTTTATCTCCGTTACCTGGTACGCCAGCGTTTCACCCAGCACGTTCAGATAGAACACATCTCCCTGGGTCAGCTGTTCCAGATCGGTAAACATCTTCTGGCTTGCCATGCCGCTGTGCCCGGAGAGAATGGTGTGGGTGTTTTCGCCGCCCACTGGCAGGGAGCTTCCCAGCAGATGCCCCACGCCACGGTCCAATACCTCCGCATCCGTGCCGTGGTAGATGGGTAAATTCACTTGGATTTTGGGGATTTCCACATATCCCATGATCCCGTTTCCGGCAATGTCCAGCTGGTCGTCGTAATTCTCGGCGGCAGTCAAGAGGGCTTCTTCGCTGTAAGCATCCGCTGTACCAGGGATGATTGCCAGGTTATAGGCAATGGCCCGCTGCTTTGCCTCCTGCAAAACGGAATCGTCGGTCTGTTGGATAAGCTCCTGATAGGCCGTCTGAATTTCAGAGGCGTACTTTTGGTTGACATAATTTGAAATAAGTGGGTACAGTGTCAGCCCCAGAGCCGTGAGAAACAGCACCGCAGCGCAAATGGTGATGACTTTCTTTTTCAATACATCCTCCATCTTCCCACCCGGAGCGGGAAGCTCCGGGTGGAGGATAAAATCAGGCAGACTTCTTGTTGGATACGAGGTACAGTACAGCCGCCGCACCGACCATGAGCAGAATGCCCACGATGGTGAACATCATGGTTCCGTTATCGCCGGTCTTGGGCAGGTCAAAGCCACGGGTGTTGACCACGGTCAAAGGAGCCTCGGCGTTGGTGCTGCCGTTGTCCTCAGCCATATTGACATTCTTGCCGCTGACGGTAGCGGAAGCGGTCAACAGCTTGTGTTTCAGATGCTTCTGGGGGATGTTCTTCAAATCGGCATCACTCTGAATGACCTGGGCATAGCGGGAGTCGTTCTGGATCAGGCCCAGAGCATCGGAAGTGTAGATGGTGCAGCTCTCGGTGCTTTCCTTTTGGGAGATGACAACCTCAATATCCTGCTTCAGCAGCACATAGCCGTTGTCGGTGCGGACTTCGGTCATGGTATAGGTATCATCCTCCAACCCCTTAATGAGGATTCGGCCCTTGGTGTCGCCGGTTTTCACGGGGACAAAGTGGGTAGCATCTTCCTTGTTGGTGGTGTGACCGGTCACATAGTACACGCCCTCGTCCTGATTCAGCTGAGCCTTTACATAGTAGTTGTCGGTCTTGTTCTGTACCAGGAATTCCACCTTGGAGAAATCACCCTTGCCATCGGAAAACAGCTTGGTAAGATCGATACCGTAGGTGTACACATGGGCATCGTCCACCAGCGTGTCGTAGAAGCTGTCGCTGGTGCGCTTCCATGTCAGTACCACCTTGTTGTCGTTGCCTTTGTCGCCCACCACCAGAGAATTATCGCTGTCTACTTTGGCAGTGTAGGTCAGGCGCATGGTGCAGTCGGAATAGCCAGAGTTGACCATACTTGCATCGGCATAGACAGCCTGGGAGTTATTGATCTCCGCCAGGCCCTTGGCTGTCATTTCCACAGTCATGGCAGTCTTGCCGTCCTGGGCATCGTTATAGGAAACGGTCAAATAGCCGTCTGCTTCCTTCCAGGTAGTCACCGCATTCTTGCAGGCGGCATCGGAGAAGATTTCTAAGGCCACATCCCCCTTGGTGTAGGTCAGACCAGCGGACAGGGTATCAATGAAGGTGTAGCAGGACAGGTAGGTTGCCTCGGAGGTAATGCTGGGCAGGGTGGAAATGATCTGGTAGTCGATGGTATCACTGGCGGAGGCGGTGCCTGTGTGGGCATAGGCATCAGTCTTGCCGGTGTCGTTCTTATTTTCCCGCAGTGTCTTTTCCAGAGAAGGGATGCCGGTCAGGTTCTTAGGGTACAGGGTAATGTCGTAAATCCAGCGGGTGCCGTCGTCATTGGCGTTGGTGCCGTTCACGGAGGTCATGGGGACGGATACCAGGAAAGGATCGGTGGTGGAAACGACCATTTCGGGGACCTTGGTTTCCGCGACCAGGTACAATCCCAGGGGCAGATTCTCGACCTTGCTTTTGCCGTAGGAATCCGTCAGGGGCATGGCTGTACCGTTGGTGGCAGCGTAACGCTCCATGGCGTTCTTCACAGTGGTGGCGTTGGCAGTCAGGCCGGAGGACAGGGCGGAGATCAGCACGTCGGACTGATAGAAATACTTGGATTCATCCAGAGCATCCGCATTTTCATAGCGGTTCTTGCCCTCTGCCAGACCCAGGGCTTTCAGGAAGTCCGCACCCTTGGTTTTGTCCACGGCGTACAGAACTTCCACATGACCGTCGGTGGTTTCGGTTTCGCCGTACTGGAAAATGTCGGCCACCTTTACATAGGTAAACTCGACACCCTTAATGGCATATCCGTAGCCGATTTCACCGTTGCCCAGGGTGGAGGTAGCATTACCGCCCAGGACGTTATTTACACCGGCTTCGTCGTAGACACCGGTGGATACATAGGAGCTATCCCATACGCCGTCTTTTTCAGCGCCCGTAAGGTCGTACTTGTAGATGGTCAGAGAGCCGGTCTTGGATTCGTCGATGGTAGGCACATTGGTTAGCTCCGCAGCGGAGGCAGCTACCGGGAAAGACAGGAGCAGGGTTATGACCAGAAACAGGGAGAGAATTTTTGTGATGTTTTTCATAGAGCAGTTTCCTTTCTTGAATGTAATTTTGAGGTTGGATTTTGAATTTTGAACATGAAAAAAACAGGGTTTGTCCCTGGCACGGTATGGAAAGTGGGTCAAATCAGAACCCCTTTTTCCGATAGATAAGGGTAACTAGGCAGCCAATGGCAGCCGTCAGCCCAAGTACCCGGACAACAGGCCCAGACGTAGCGCCAGTTTCCGGCATGGTAAAGGTCCGGGCATTGACAATGGTCAGCTCTACGGACAAGGTATCAGCAGGAATCCTCCCTGTGAATGCCGCCTCCGTGAGCAGCTTAAAGCCCTCCGGGGCCTTTACCTCTGTCAGGCGATAGCGAAGGCCGGGATGCAGGCCCGTCCATTGGAGAACACCATCCTCACCGCTGATCAGGCAGCCATCCGTCAGACCCTTCGCAGAGCAGCCGCCTTTTGTGACAGATTCGGAATAATGGACAGGCTGCCATGTATCCCCATCCTCACTCCATTCCAGCAGGAATGTGGCTCCGGCCAGCGGGCTTCCGGTGGTATCTACCTTTTTGACAGTAATGATGCCGGGACGCAGAGCATTGACGAAGGACACCTCCGCTGTCTGACCTTGGACCACTGTAATTTTCTGCGGATTCTCGTTTTTACACTGATACAGGCTATCCTCCGGCAACAGCTCCTCCACGGTGTATTCCCCAGGCAGCAGATTAGCGGTCAGAATCATGCCATCCTCACCAGAGGTAAAGGGGGACCCATCTATGGCATTTCCGTGGGCATCCGTTACCCGGAACTCCCAGCCTGCCAGGCCGCCGTCACCCTCCACGGTCTTCTGGATTTTCAGCTTGCCATATTGAACATTGGTAAAAGTGATTTCTGTATCCTGATGGGGCAAAATCTCGATTTTCTGAACAGTTTCATCCACCATCCAGTATTCATCTTCAAACCGCCCCAGTTCGTCCCCGGTTTCCTTGGCGTAGTAGATACCGGGACTGAGATAATGCCCCGCCTTGCCCTCCGCATTGGTGATAACTGTTCCAACCTCCTTGGTGCATTCCGCATCCGAATAGATGGCGATATGCCAGCCCTCCACAGATTCGCCGGTATTGGTCTTTTTGTAAATCCACACCAGACCTTGCTCCCGGTTCAGCCAGGTATCCACAGTATCCTTGCCGCCTGTGACCAAAACCGTGTGGAATCCCAGTTCGCCGGCCCAATAGGCATCCTCCGTGGGCAGCTCCACCACTGTATAGCGCCCCAGAGGCAGATTCCCGGTGATGGCATAGCCGCTTTCATCTGTGGTAAATTCGCCAACGGTTTTTCCGCTGGAATCCCTGACCTGAAATGTCCAGCCGCCCAGATGGCTGCCGGTATTGGTGGTTTTCACAATCTGGATACGGCCATACTGCGTGTTCGTAAAAGTGATGCTGGCGGTCTGATTTACCTGAATCGTCACAGCCTTTACTTCTGTGTCGAACTCCCAATAGGGATCGCCTGTAGGGATTTCTCTGGCATACAGTATTCCAGGCTGCAAACCGGATACTATCACAGTGCCGTCCGATCCAGTCACAAACGGAGAACCGGAAACGGGCTTAGTACAGGCAGAATCCGTGTACAGTCCAATCTTCCAGCCACCCAGATTTTCGCCCGTATTGGTTTTCTTCACCAGCTGGACACTCCCGGTGTTTCTCTTGTTGTAAAAGCTCACAGAAGCGGTCTGCCCGGAAGAAATCGTGACCTTCTGGGGATTGGTACTGGCACAGCTGTAGAGCGTATCCAGACCGGAATCCGTATTGCCCAATTCCTTGACATAGTAGGCTCCGGCATTTAATCCCGTTACAGACAGCTTGCCGCTGGAATTGGTGGTGTACGGCCCGGATACCAGATTGGTGCAGGTGGCATTGCTGTAGATGCCGAACTGCCAGCCAGACAGATTCTTGCCATCCTCCGTGGTTTTTGTCAGGCTGATATTGCCCAGAGAGGGTGCCTTGATCTTGAAGTAGGCATTCAACCCACTGCTTCCGGCGTTATACAGGGAGATGGTCGTCTGATAGCTCGACCCCGACATATACCAAATATTGTAGCTGGAATTGGATGCCGAGGGCAGATACCGGGTTGCAGTGAACACCGTGGATTCGGAAATATCCCCGGTTTTCGTGATATTCAGCGTATTGCCGCTCTTAGAAAAGCGGGCACCATTTCCATTGGAAAAGCTGAAACTGGGCAGAACTCCGTTGGAATCATAGGCGCTTCCGGTATCGCCGGAGAGCTGAATGGTAGGGGCGTTGCTGCTGGAACTGCCGCAAAAGCTGGGGATTTTCTTTGCAGCCTGGATTGCAGATACCAGGCTGTTGTAACAGGAGGTAAAACCGGACACAGAGGCAGCGGCGGCATTGTAAAATACATCGCCGGAAGTGCCACACTCGTTGGAACTGTTCCGGTCAAAGCTGCTGGGGTCACGCAGTCCACAGACGATTTCATAAATCAATATCTGTGTCGCAACCCGCAGGGGCACATTGGGATTGCTGTCCTTCTTTACTGATGTAACGCTGATGGAGTGGTTCCACTGCTGGTCACTATACAAAAGGATTAGTCCGATAGCCTCCCGCCGGGCGGAGGGCAGCGCATACCAGACGTTGCTTCCAGCTGTACTGCCGCTTCCATTCAATGTTACATCCCGATCCACAGAGTTGCCGCTGGTACTGGCCGCATAATTGCGCCATGGCTCAATACAGTACAGCGGCTCGTCCGCATGGGCAACACCGCCGTACCTCGCAAAGTGCCAGCCCATGTTCTTGACATAGGCCGTCCGGGTCGTGCCGCTGCCGTTGGGTTTATAAGTGCAAGACACCTGGTAGTTCAGCCGGGTCGTGTAGTCGCCGTTGTCCGCAAAGTCGAACAGCATGATACTTTTTTGCGTAGAGGCGTAGGCTTCGGCACCCAGGAGACGGTCGTCTGAATCTAAATCGTCCAATTCTTCCGGAAGTGTTGTCTCATCAGTAGATTCTTCCTCCATAGGCTCTGTTGTCTCCTCGGATGGTGGCTCTGTGGATTCTTCCGGCGGGGCTGCGGATTCTTCGGGCGGTGGCGTTTGGTCTGTATTAGGGGGGACAGCTTCAGAAGCAGAACCCTCGCTAGGCTGTGGCACTGCCGGTGTGGTGATTTCATCCGCAAAAGCGCAGGGGATCATTCCAAAGCACAGCACGAATACCAGCAGGAGCGATACGACGCTCCGAAAGTGCTTCATAGTGTTTTCTCCTTCCTTGAAAATGGGATTGCTCCCACCTCAAAAGAGGCGGGAGCCGGTTGTTATGCAGAGAACAGGCCGGACAGCAGAGGAACGAGGGTAATGCCGATCATCGCCACACCACCGCCCGCCATGAGCTGCTTCATGCCCTGGCTCTTTGCGCCGGGGTTATCATTGCCGTAACCTTCCATCAGGTTGATTGCACCCCAAACGCCCAGGCCAGCGCCCAGAGCAACCACCAGGGTCTGCAAGACTTCGATAGCGGAATTGAAAAATGCCATATTGTGTACCTCCAAAAGATCGTAAAATTTTGGAAGGGACACATTCACGTTGAACTTCTCTGAATCTAAATATGGTTACTGCTTATCAGGCAGGGAGCCGGACGGATCTGCTTCAAACACCTCGCATACTGTGTCCGGTTTCAGCCGGAGGCGATGGGACAGAAAACGCTCTATGTCCAAGGCGTTTTTCTTGTCAAAGTCGGATGTATATTTGTAATTGGGATGCTTGGTGATGTCGTACTTGTTGGACAGGAACGGGCGAACACCCCGCAGCTGCAAGATACACTTGCCGCCGTCCATGACTGCCAGCTCATCCTGGCTCATAAGCTCCCGGCCCAGCTTTTGGTAATTCAGACTGTGGGAGGTTTCCCGCCCACGGCTCTCTCCGGTATTGTAGGTGTCCACTGTCTCTTTCCCCAGGGCTGCCGCCAGTTCCTTTAGGGTAGTCGGCTCTTTGCCGCCCAGAAAAATGGAGGTGTCCATGTTACCGATGATGGTGTCGGCGTTGTCCTTGTAAATGGCTTTCAGCTGGGATTGGGCCTGCAACACCAGGCAGGCGGAAATCTCACGGGAGCGAATGGTGGCTACCAGCTTTTCCAGCTTTGGGATCTGGCCGATGTTGGCGCACTCGTCAATGAGGCAGCGCACATGGACCGGAAGCCTGCCGCCATACACATCGTCTGCCTTTTCGCACAGAAGATTGAACAACTGGGTATAGACCAGAGAGATCAGAAAATTGAAGGTATCATCCGTGTCGCTCATAATGAGAAACAGTGCCGTTTTCCGATCTCCCAGCGTGTCCAGCTCCAGCTCATCATAGGCCGTCAGTTCCCGCAGCTCCTGAATATCGAATGGGGCCAGTCTGGCACCACAGGAGATTAGAATAGACTTGGCGGTTTTTCCAGAGACGAAAAGTCAAGGACTTTTTCATCAAATTCAAAAAGAAGTTACATTTTGCGGACTTCCTCACGCAGCAGACGCTTGATTTTGTCCTCCATCGTCTCTTTTGCGGTCTCGCTGAAATGGACACGGACGATATAGGTGGTCTTGCCAATCTGCTTTCTGACAGTCGGTCAAGTGGCGGTGTTGGTTGCGGTATTGTTGTTCATTCAAAATCCTCCTGTAAATGAAAAATGCCCGGTGACTGTTCATCATCGGGCGATGTCGGTATGAGGGAACAAGGCAAGGCGGCAACATTAAGGTATCTATAAAAACCTTGCCGTCTTTGCCATGCTTGCCGTGTTCCTGTTGTCAGTCTCGGAGATAGCAGACCCATGCTGTGCCGTCTTTCTCGGTCACAAGCCTGTCC
>JABLTL010117180.1_pt1 | contig 12036 bp, 8 predicted proteins | sample 7160151 | NCBI WGS metagenome assembly JABLTL01 (sample SAMN14651223, study PRJNA627086) | human gut metagenome | isolation source: feces | host: Homo sapiens
GTATAGGCGTGGGCTATTGCTTCATTACTAGGGAGTGGGCAGTCCAGAGCCTCAATGAAGTAATAAGCAATAGTTCCCACGCTTTTCCTTTTACTAACCGCTGGCTTTTGGGAAACAGTTGGCATAAAAAGCCTAATGGCATAAATTTATTATGAAGAAAATAATATTAATAATTGTCGGTGTGTCTTTCCTCGTACTATGTATTAATATGTGTAATAGTATAACGCCTTCTAATGGTTCTTCTTTGGATTCAGATACGGCTGTAATTGATACTGCATTATATGGAAATATGCCAACTGAAGTAGAGAAAAAAACATGGAGCCTTCTGACTGAACAGGATAAAATGGATGATAGTAAGAGCTATTGGTATTCTCTTCAGAGTGATAATTATGCAAATTTTGATTTCCCTTACGAAGGTGATTCGTATTTGACTATAACGGTAAGATGGATGAAAAAATATGGCTATGATGTCCTTTTAGAAATTACAAAAGGCCAAATGGTAGGGAATGAGTATAATGGAACGAATTATGTGCGCGTTCGTTTTGATGGCGGTAAAGTGCAGAAATTCTATTATAACGAACCTAATGATGGTTCTTCAAATCTTGTCTTTTTGCGTAATGCTCAAAAGTTTATTGAAAAGTGTAAAAATGCAAAGGATATAATTATTGAACAGGAATTCTATCAAGAAGGTGTTCATCAGTTTAAGTTCCATGTAGATGAGCCTCTCCCTAAGAAATTGAAGTAGTAATTAGCGTTCATAAGAGGTAGTACACTTCTTATGAACGCTTTTAACTTTTCAAATAGTTTGGCGAATACTTCTTGTAAGTGTCCGAACCATTTGTATCAGATTTGAAGATGATGGTATCTATGAAATAGTAGTTGCCATCATCTCCAACCAAAACATTATTTGGAACAGCATCAAAGATGTCGTGAATGCCATTGGTATAATATTCTCCATTGTCTTTTGCATGAAAACCGATGCGTTCAAACTCAGCCTTAATTTCTTCTGGAGTAGCTTCACGCGCATTTACAACAAGTTGTTGGCGAAGAACAGCGCAAACCCTATCATCTCGATTCTGTGAGAAACCGATGAAATCGTAGACGCAATCTGGAAAGTATTGGTTATGAGCCATAATTCTATCAAAGAATGGAGTAAGGTTGTCATCAGAATAACGGAAGTCGTTAAGTTTAAAGACGTGTATTCCATCATTGGCCATATAAACCTCGTTCTCTGACCCTCGATCAGAGAACACACCTAATGATTCCGGATTTTCAATCCAACAATCATTCTCCTTTGCCCAATCTTTTAGCCTTGCAATTTGGACTCCCTTGCAAGCCGTTGTTCCCGCAAGCGTTTGAATTGAGCTAAGCACTCCTCCTGCGAAAGCGGATGCTCTCGCCAATAAGCCATTGAAGCCATCTTCTGGGCATTGACTTTCTTGTGATAATCGTTCAGTTGTATCTCCATCCATTTATATATTATATTGTTAGGATATTACGCTTGTAAAGTTACGACTATTTCCCGAAACCACCAAGGCTTTTCTTTATTTTCTTCATCACCTGATTCTTAGCTGACTGCAAGGCGGGTGACAAGGGTTCTTGCGATAGCATATCCAATGTAGCCTTTAGCTCAGCGAGCAATTCTGGATAATACTTCATTTGCTCATAGGCAAGTTTCATGCAATATGCTCTAATGGCATAAGGCTGCGAACAAGCTGTTATCTTTGACTCACAGAAGTCGATGAAATCGGAGCGAAGAGATTCTTCTTCGAATGGCTGACGAAGAAGAAGGGAGAGCATCAGGCGGCGATTGGTTTCATTATTCTCAACAATAACTCTATCTATCAAATCATCATGCTTCTGATAGAGCCATTGGTTATTGAAATCATCGAAATGAGTAAATATCCAAAAGGCGTTGTTTGCCACACGTTTGTTATCATCGAAAGAGAGCTGATAAAGCTCTTCCTTTCGATGATTATTCTCGTTGCCTGCCACTACTGCGCATAGCTCGGCAATATCGTTCAGACAAAGTCTGCTGGATAGTCGCTCTCTCACTTTCTAAAATACTTACCAACTACAGGCAGACTGCTCAAAGGAAAATCCTTCTTCACGAGATAGGCTATGAAGATGAGGATAAGAACGGTATTAGCAGCGAGAGCCATTATTGGAGACAGATATTTATTTACCTGGGTCATGCCAGCAAAGAGCACTATGGCAAGAACCACATATATCATAATATCCTTAACAGGATAGTCGATAGGATATTTCTTCTGACCCACGATATACGACAACACCATAGCTGTGCCATAGCCTGCAAAGCCAGCCCAGGCACAAGCGATATAGCCATAGATAGGCACAAAGATAACGTTGATGGCTATAAGCACCAAGCAGCCGATGCCCGAGAAGTAAGCTCCCCAGATGGTCTTGTCTATGAGCTTATACCAAAAGCTAAGATTGAAATATACTCCCATCATTATCTCGGCAGCCATCACAATAGGCACCACATTCAAACCTTCCCAATAGTCGCGACCGATGATATGGCGAAGCAAATCCATATATCCTACCACCACAAGGAAAGCCAAGAGGGTGAAGATAACAAAGTATTTCATTGCCGAAGCATACATCTTTCTATTGTCTTTCTCTTTAGCATTGCCAAAAACGAAAGGTTCGTAAGCAAAGCGGAAAGCCTGAGTTATCATCGCCATTATCATGGCAATCTTTGATGCTGCACCATAGATACCGAGTTGTTCGTGGGCATTTGCACCTTTATATATATATGGGAACAGAATCTTGTCGGCAGTCTGGTTCAATATGCCAGCTATACCAAGCACAAGGATAGGCCAGCTATAGCCAAGCATCTTCTTGATGAGCACCTTTGTTTCTGCCCACGAAGCCTTTTCGCCACGGAAGCCTTCGATAATCTCTTTATAGAAACAGAATGTGATAGAAGCTGTACAAACAAGGTTGATATAGAAGGCATAGCCCACGTCGTGACCATCCATAAAGACATAGTAAACGATGTTGAGCAAGATATTCATACCGATGAAGAGCAACTTGAACGCAGCAAACTTCAGTGGACGCTTCTTAAATCTAAGGTATGCAAACGGTATACATTGGAACGCATCTATCGCCACGGTGACAAACATTGTCCATACATAAGCAGGATGATCGGCATAGCCCATCATATTGCTTAAAGGGGAAATAAAGAGGAACACCAAAGCGATGAACAGCAATGATGTTGTTCCTACCATACACAACACGGTATGGTATACTTTCTCCGAGTTTTCCTCTTCTTTATTGACGAAGCGGAAGAAGGTGGTCTCCATACCGTAAGTCAATATAACGAGGATTAATGCCGTATAGGCATACATGTTGGTGATAACACCATAGCCACCACTTGCGGCACTAATCTTTGCCGTGTATAGTGGCACCAGCAGATAATTCAAGAATCTGCCAATAATACTGCTCATACCGTAAATAGCAGTATCTTTTGCTAATGATTTCAGACTTGCCATATTTTATTAACTTTTTTACCTTTTTACCTTTTAAAAGAACATATAAGCGATAATAATTGCTGCAAACACTCCAGCAAGGTCAGCGAGCAGACCACAAGCAACAGCATGACGAGTGTTTCTGATGCTAACGCTACCGAAGTATACTGCAAGGATATAGAAGGTTGTATCGGTAGAACCTTGGAAGATGCAGCTCAAGCGACCAACAAAGGAGTCTGGACCATAATTCTTCATTGCCTCGAGCATCATACCTCGTGCTCCACTTCCCGATAGCGGCTTCATGATAGCAGTAGGCAGAGCACCTACGAAGTCGGAGTTAAAACCACATTGCTCTACCGACCATGAAATGCCACGAATAACCATATCCATAGCTCCCGAAGCACGAAACACTCCGATGCCAACAAGGATAGCAACAAGATAAGGGATTATCTTTACAGCAGTAGTGAAACCTTCTTTTGCTCCTTCTATAAAAGCATCATATACATTCACCTTCTTGAAAAAGCCTGCCAAGATAAAGCAGAGAATGATGCCAAGGAGTATCATATTCGATGCCACCGTGGTCACGGTATTCATCGTGTCTTTATCCATCTGACCAAAGCCCCAGATTATGATGCCCACAAAGGCACACATGCCAAAGATGGTGAAGAGCAACACAGGCTGCAGAATGTTTATACGCTGCCAAAGCGAAGTAACGATGATGCCGGCAAGGGTTGCCACAAGTGTAGCCAACAATATTGGGATGAATACGTCGGTAGGCTGTGCTGCACCATACGACGCACGGAAAGCAAGGATGGTGGTAGGGATGATGGTTAGTCCTGAGGTGTTGAGCACCAAGAACATTATCATCGGATTTGTTGCCGTATCCTTCTTTTGATTTAGCTCCTGCATCTGTGCCATAGCCTTCAATCCTGTAGGAGTGGCAGCATTATCTAAGCCAAGCATATTTGATGCAATATTCATAAATATGCTTCCCATCACGGGATGATTCTTAGGAATATCTGGAAACAGCTTGGTGAATACAGGACTTAGCGCCCGAGCCAACACATTCACTACCCCAGCCTTCTCGCCTATCTTCATAATACCAAGCCAAAGGGCAAGCACTCCAGTGAGTCCGAGCGATATCTCAAAGGCATTCTTTGAAGAATCGAAGGTGGAGTCTACTATCTTTTGGAAGATGGTGGCATCTCCCATGGCAAGTCCTATGATAGCAAAGACGAATGCTATCACGAAAAAAGCTATCCAAATATAATTTAATACCATTTGTATATTAACTATAATATTTCCTTTAAATATATGCTCCCCGACTATCGTTATGTCTGCTAAGCGCTTGCAAAATTAGACTATTTTTTCCATTACTGCACATATTTATTACAGTTTTATCACAATACGAGCCATTTTTAATAGTAATATGTCAACAATTGTTGGCAAAGACTTTGGACTTATAAGAATAATTCAGTACTTTTGCAGCTCGATTAACGATAATTATTAATTTAAAAGGCTATAGTATGAACAAACTTTTACTTACCTGCGCTTGTGCTACCGCACTTGCGTTTTATGCCCCACAAACAGTTAATGCACAGGACTATTTAGAGCAGGATTTCAAAGATTTCCCTATCGTAGACCCTGAGTATGGTGATGAGCAGAATGCCGCTGGCTGTTTCCAGCATGTATCATCAAACGGTAAATATGCAGTAGGCTACGACGACGCACAGAGTCGGTTCAATCTGGGAGGTGCTTTTCTATGGCAGCTCTCTGACCCTACAGAACTTACTCAACTCGGCACAACATACAACCGCATCTCTGCATGCGACGTTTCTAACGATGGTATCATCGTTGGTAGCTTCGAGCAACGCGGGAACGAGGAGAAGGCAACCGTTGCTTATCCTGGATGGCGCACTATAACAGGCGATTGGCAGCAACTTCCTGTACCAGCAGGCTACTCTTTAACGCAAGCTAAAACCGAGGACTTCTCACAGGAGGCTCGCGCCATAACTGGCGATGGCAAGTATATCGCAGGTCATGCAAGTATTAAGGTTGGCGAAAAGACTATCCTTGAAGGAATGGTTTATGACATTATGCGCGACTGCCCAATTCTTTGGGAAAAGAAGGGAGATAGCTATGTTATCAATACTGTATTCAGCAACCTCGGACAAGCTGGTCACAACAAGCTTTATGTAGATGGCAAGCTCGTTGAGCAGGCAGACTCGGCAACTTTCACCCAATTCTTTGTTCGCGACATCAGCGACGATGGCAAGACTATCGTTGGTTTGAATGTTGCTGGTAGCGGTGGTTTCAATCCTGCTTTCATTCGTGATGGCGAACTTGTACAGCTCTTCAACTGTGGCGAAGAAGATAATGGCGAAGAAGAGGAAAGTGAAGACCAGGAAGAAACAAACTTTAATGGAGGCACAATTCTCTCTATCGATGGCGAGGGCAACATGTATGGCTACTATGTTGATGCAGCAGGAATGGTTAAACCATTCATATTCACCAACGACGACAAGCTCGTTTATGTAGACGAGATATTTACTTGCGGTGGTGGCGGCAAGCAAATCGCCCAAACAGATTTATACCCTGCAATGTGCTGCAGCAACGATGGTAAGGTAATTGCTGGTGGCGGTTTGACTGGTGATGATTCTGGCGTTACATGGAACTACCCTGTTATCAAATACGAATCAGACGTTAATGCCGTTAAGAACATTGAAAACATTCGCAACCACGTTAGCATCAGCTATGCTGGTGGCAACCTCGTTTATATCAATGGCGAATATACTTCAGCTAAGGTTTATGCAGCAAATGGTAATCTCGTAGCTACCGTTGCTCAAGGCACACCTGCAAACCTTGCAGGCAAGGCTGCTGGCACATACATCGTGAAGGTTGAAACCGCTAAGGGCGAAAAGACTTTCAAGGTTGCAAAGTAAGCTATTACAAAGAATATAACCAAAAACTCTATTATGAGCTTTATATCAAATAACAAAAAGAGAATCATGGGCGCTACGCTCATGGTTCTTTTTGGTATTAATGCGTATGCCGACACAGCAAATACCGATCTTATCATAGGCAACAATAAGAAATCGTCGGCTGGTTTGGAATCTGTAAAGGGCGCTACCGACGTAGGCTCTGCTATATTCTTCGATGCTGACTATATGTCGGCATACAAGGGTTGTCAGCTCATCAACATTCAGATTGCTTTTCCAGACACAACAGCAAACGGAGCTATAACCATTTTCCTGAGCCACGACCTCAACGGCGAACCTTTCTACAAGGAGACCGTTGATGCCAAAAAGGCTAAATGGAATACATTCGAGCTTGCTAAGCCTTACACCATAGATGGTTCTGCCCTATATATTGGCTACACCATCAAAGAGAGCCAATATATATGCTACGGCACTCAGCTGGTGAAGAATCCAGAATATATCAAAGGTAAAAATGGCAAATGGACATTATACGAAGACAACTATAGTGCTTCATTGCTTGCCACGATAGCTGGCGACAATAAGCCTCGGCAAAATGTAAGATTGGGCGTAACAAATATGCCAAGCTACGTAAAACCAGGACAAGTAATCAACTACTTCGGAAAATACCAAAACCTTGGTGTTGCTCCTGTACACAGCCTTACCTTTGCTCTATACGATGGCGACAAGGAGCTATGCTCTGAGCGCGTAGAAGGTCTGCAAACATCATCACGCCGCGAAGGGTCGTTTGAATTGTCGCAGATGAAAGTGCCTGCAACAGGCGACTACAACCTCCGCCTCTGCATAAAGAGCGTGAACGACGAGGCTGATGCTGTGGCTGCCGACAACTGGTCGGAGAGCGTGCTGACTAAATGCCGCGACTCTTATCAAGACCGCAAGGTGTTGTTGGAAACATTCTCTACCGAGAATTGCTCTGGTTGTCCTGCTGCCCACTTGGCTATCAACAATGCTATAAAAGACTTGACCGATATCATAGAGATTGGTCATCACGCAGGCTTCATGACTGATAAATACACGATTCCAACAAGCTTAGAATATGAATGGTTCTATCCTTCTTATCGCACCTTTGCGCCTGCTATGCTCGTAGACCGTAGCGACTTCCGCAAAACATTGCCTGATATATTTAAGTTTGAGACTCCTATCCTTGAAGCCTCAGCAGAAAACGTTTTAGCGGCATACAAAATGGCTAAGCAGACTCCAGCGCTTGCAACAGTAAACATCACTAAGGAGCTAAACACTTCGACAAGAAACGTAAGCATACAGGTTGAAGGCAAACAACTATTGCCATTGGCTACTCCCGACAGCGTTCGCCTATATGTATTCCTTACCGAAGACAGCATCTTTACAAAGCGACAAACTGGCGCTAAGGGTGGTTTCTATCATCGTCATTCGCCACGAGTATCTTTGACTCCAACTTGGGGCGACAAGATAGACATCGAAAATGGATATAAGTGCAACTACACCACCACTCTCGATAAAGCTTGGGATATGACAAAGATGAATGTAGTGGCTTTCGTAGCAAACTATAATCCTACAAATCAGTCAGATTGCTATGTGCTCAACACCGAGGAACTTGACCTTTGGGATGCAGCAACAGGAATAAGCAAACCAGAAGCAGAATCTCCTGACTTCACCTCATGGATAATAACCGACATGTATGGCAGAACAATAAGCTCAGGCAACGATGCATCATCATTATCTGCAGAATACAATACTCTCGGCCATGGTATTTACGTTGTTAGCCTAAGCGGAAATAAGGGCAACAAAAAGAGCTATAAGATAAGCAAATAAAGCCTCTTAGTTGCATCGTCTGTACCAGCTTAGTGTTACTGCGATACCACTAAGATGAAACTCCAGTACCAGCAAGGTGAAACTCCAGTACCAGTTTACCGTTACCCAAATCGGTACTGAGAGCGTTGTTCAACGCAGATATTTGCATACGACAAAGAGTATATATAAGAGCGCAAATAAGAGAGCTCACATAAAAAGAAACGGCATCCGCAATGTGCGAATGCCGTTTCTTTTTTTATTTATCTAATAAGGCAGGAGGCCTTATCATAGATGTCTGTTTACTTAACAACGATCTTCTTGCCACCTACTACGTAGATACCCTTAGCCAAGCCCTTAACAGACTCACCTGCACCAAGAACCTTTGCTCCGTTCAAGTTGTAAACGGCAGCATTCTTAGCAGCAACCTCAAGAGCTGAGATACCATCAGAAGTAGCAAACTTATAAGAAATTGGGCAGAATACGTAAGTTTCAAGATCCAAGAATACTACACCAACAACGCTCTCAAACTTAGCAGTCTCTGGCATATCCTTTGGAAGAACAACGAACTGGTCTGCAAGTATAATAGATGCATCATCCTGCTTGATTACAGGAGTATCATCTTCAACAGCGAAATCAACATTCTTAAGTTCAAACAAACGTAAGTGGTTCTCTGCCTTCTGAATATCAGCAATCTTAGCCTCGGTAGGAACGATTGTGGTAGGAGTAACAGTAATCTCAGACTTTGCAGTCTCAGCATTAACTACCAATCTTGGGAAGAATGAGCTATAGTCAACAATAACATAACCATTGAGAGCAACACCTTCCTTAAGTTCACCCTTGAACCAATTGTTTAGGTTAGCCTTAGCCACGAGATCAGAGATTTCAACAGCGCCAGTCTCGTCTTCAAGCAATGCATACATTACAGAGTATTCTGAAGGAACGTCGCCTTCAGTATTCTGAACATAGGTAATCTTTGCGTTCTTCAACATAAGCTTAACGCTTGGATCCTCCATTTCACCACCTTCAACCTGGCGAAGAGCAGCGATGTTCTCAACAACAGGAATTTCTGGAACTGCTGGAGTTTCCTCATAAGATAAAGGAGTAAAGAAATACTTAGGAGTTTCCTGATCTAATGATTCGTACTCTGCATACAAAATACCTGTAACTCTCTGAAGCTTTTCTGGCATATTGCTTCCATCAGAGAACCATAATGCGAAAGCATCACGAAGCTGTATTGACTGTTCACCCTGACAGAAATCATAGTCTGGAGCATCCTCTGTACCTACTTTCTTAATAGTTACATCTTGGAGTTTAAATACGCGCAAATCGTTCTCTGGCTTAATAACTTCAGCAAGAGTAGCCTCGGTAGGAGCTACTGTTGAAGGAGTGATTGTAAGTTCTGAATTTGGAGTATTATCCTCGTCTGCCCAAAGAGAGTTTGGCCAGTTATATATAGCATAGAGAGTACCATTGAGCACAGAACCTGTCTCAAAGTTGCCTTCAAGCATACCTGACATAGTTGCCTCCATCATAAGATCACCTATAGAAACTGCACCTGTAGCATCTTCCAAAATAGCGAAGTCTATCATTTCCATGCCATAGTCACTATTCTTGTGCAATACAGTAATCTTAGCATCGTGAAGGTTAATCTTAACTGGAACTTCTGCATATTCCTCCTCAACCTTAATAGCACGCAATTCAGCGATGCTGTTAACCTCTGTGTAAGCAGGAGCCTCTTTTGCCTTATAAGAAAGGAGTATAAACTCAGCATCTTCGCCAACGACACGGAGGAAACCTGTAACGCTTACTACAGTAGCCATCATTTCTTCTGAGAGCTGATGTGTAATGTCTGAAATACTTACCTTAACACCACCCTGAACAAGTTGGAACTTATCTTCCTCGTTCTTGTTTACTGTAACATCCTTGAACTCATAGAGACGATAATTGTTCTCTGCCTTCCAAACGTCAGCAAGCTGTGCTTCTTTAGCAACAACAGGAGCTTCTGTAACGGCGATTTGTGATTTTGCAGTATTTTCCTCTGATACTTCAATACTACCAGGATAGCTATACAAACAATAGAGATCGCCATTGAGAACAGATCCTTGCTTGAAGTTGCCTGTCAACATTTCCATACCCATAGCTTCTGCAAAGAAATACTGAGCATTAAATGCGCCAGTTGCATCTTCGATGAGCACCATAGAAGACATAGTTTCATCTGCATATTTAATCTGGGCATCAGTAAGTTTAAGCTTGATTTCTGCACCTTCCTTATCAGAAGTGAGCTTGCACAATTCGGCAATGCTGTTAACCTCAAGAATCTTTACAGCAGCCTCTTCAACGATATCCTCAGCGCATGTAGGAGCAATCTCTACGATAACATCAGAAGAACCCTTTGCTACGAAAGGAATGATGATACCGCTAATGCTCTTAATAGCCTCAGGAAGAGTATATCCAACTTTAAACTTATCGTAGAGCTGAATCTTGTTCTCACCACTAACGAGATAGGTTTTACCATCAGCCTGTTCGATAGTAAAATCGGTAAGTGTGACATACTTCAAATAAGATGTAGCCTTCATAGCCTCTGCAAATTCCATTGCTACAGGAGCTACAGCATCGCCATCGGTAATGGTAAGAGCTGTAACGTCGGTATTAGCAGTCTTTGCAGCCTGTGGCATACCAAAGAATTCTGCATACTTAGCCTCAACTGTACCATTGATTACCTGACCTGCAGTAGCTTTAATACCCCAGTTATAGAAGTCGATAGCACCTGTAGCGTCTTCAACGATCAAGTCTTTGCTTCCTGCATAAACCACCTTACCATTGGTAACAGTAAGCTTAACTGCCTTATCTTGCTCTGCAGCCTTGAGAGAAGCGAAGTCTGCAATCTCTGGTAATACAACTACTTCAGCACCCTCACCTGGATCAGCGATAGTGAGGACTGCCTTCTTAATTTTATTTGTAGCAGTTGCTGTAAACTTCACGGCGTTCACCTGATCTTTTGGCTGTTCCCAGGTCTTAGAAGAGCCATCATAAGTACCTGCATCAGCTGTAGCAGCTACAGTTCCTGTAAACTCAATTTTCTCTATAACCTTACCTGTAGGTGCAGTAAATGTAAATGTACCACCGCTCTTATAAACACGTAAGTCAATAGCACTATTAGTTACCCACATCTTGGTTTTGTTACTACCATCAGTAGTTGTCAGAGTTACTCCATCTTGCAAAATTGGAGATGTAATGGCACCCTTGTCGGCTTCGCCAGAAGTATTAGAACTCAAAGGCAAATTCCAAGGATTAGCTGCAAAATCGAAAGTCACGGTAGTTCTTGCCAACAACCCAGCTGGCATAGCTAACAATAGCATCAAAATGCTAAGAAACGAATACGTAAATTTCTTCATGTCTCAATTAAATTTGTCAGTCGTTGCGTCTCCGTCAATAGGCACAATAATAAAGGTAAATGTCGAGTTGAAACTTCCGTTGACGGTTTACAATTCTTCTCGTCTTAGGAGTAAGAACGGAAGCTACATTAAACAAAACTGCTGCTTGAGTGTCAAAAATAACATATTTTAATTCATAAAACTGCCGTAAAGATAGCGAATATTACCGAAACTACCAAACAAAAACAGGTTTTTATGTTTTTTGTATCATCTTTGCATCAGAAATCCTTAAAAAAAATAAAAATATAGATATATAATAAGGTATAAGCAAAAGTTTTAATTACTTTTGTGCCCCAATAATTTATACATTTCGTAGTATGCAAGAAAATCTAGTGATTGTAGAGA
>JABLTL010134155.1_pt1 | contig 12021 bp, 14 predicted proteins | sample 7160151 | NCBI WGS metagenome assembly JABLTL01 (sample SAMN14651223, study PRJNA627086) | human gut metagenome | isolation source: feces | host: Homo sapiens
AATTCTCGGTTCCCATTTTTCAATTGTTGTGATATGTGCCCCAGCCGGTTTCTAATTCTTCAAATCCATTTTCTAATAAATCATTTTTCACAAACGCAATTGTATGTGCTGCCGTCACGCCTTCTCTTAACAGATTTAGCCATTGTTCCATTGTAATACCTCCTGATCGTTGTGTTCCTTCCTATAGTATATCACATTCTATCCGAAAACCATATTTTATAATATCATTTCTTTATAATCTATGGTACAATCTACATGGCAGAAACCGGCAATTCCTTGTTTCTACCTATTATATATAGAAAGGATTCCGTTCCATGCGCTCAATTGAAATATTAGATATCAAAGACTTCATGCAGTTGCTCTTACAATCTTCTGCATTTGATTCATACGAATTTATCTCCGGTGAGATGCGTACCGATATGCTCTATACATTAGACGGGCATTTGAATAAAGACTTTTTTTCCGAAGAGGAATTATCCGCCATGGGAGCCAGTTCATCCGGTTACCTGTCCTGGTCAATGGCAAAACACAAAGTATTTCTCCTGATCAGAGGAAAACGTACTCCTTCCTCTATGAAGATTGTATTACGCTTTCCGGAGCAGATGATTCAGGCGGAATTATCACATGCCGGTTCTTCTTTACATGCAAATGATATCGACGGAATTTACGCCAATATTGTATTCCACGAGCAGAAATTAAATGTGATATGCGGAATTTCATACAAAATATTTACAATGGACAAAAATTTAGAAGATTATTTCTCTTCCAAATTAGTCACATTATTCAAATCTTTCAACATTACATGTCAGTAGTTTTCTCCTGCTATCCCTTTATTTTCAAGCTTTTCGCCATTTCTCAAAGTCGTTCTCCCTTCGTGTGAAAATGTGATTATCTTTTTACAAAAATGTGAATCGCAAGCGCACTCCTTTTTGTTAGCACTCATTTGTTTCGAGTGCTAATTTTTTCTTGACTTTTCTCAACTAATGAACTATTATATTGCTTGTATCAAATATGTATATTCAATACAGATTAATATAAGGAGATGTTTTATATGCCTAGAAAGAAAAAAGGAAGCTTATCCATCAACAGTGATAATATCTTCCCAATTATTAAAAAGTGGTTATATTCCGATCACGATATTTTCATTCGTGAGGTAGTATCCAATGCATGCGATGCAGTGACTAAGCTTCGTAAATTAGCTTTAATTGGAGAATATGAGGAATCCGACGATAACAAATATCGTATTGATGTTATTGCAAGTCCGAACGACAAGACACTTACCTTTATTGATAACGGTATCGGTATGACTGCAGAAGAAGTCAATGAATATATTAATCAGATTGCATTTTCCGGTGCATCCGATTTTCTGGAGAAATACAAAGATAAGGCGAACGATGACCAGATCATCGGTCATTTCGGTCTTGGTTTCTACTCCACTTTCATGGTTGCAGACAAGGTAACGATCAATACTTTATCCTATAAAGAAGACGCAGAACCTGTCTTCTGGGAATGTGACGGCGGCACAGAATACACGATGTCTACCGGTGATCGCGATGTTCACGGTACAGAGATCACTCTTTACCTAAATGAGGACAGCTACGAATTTGCGAATGAATACCGTGTTAAGGAAGTATTAGAGAAATACTGTTCTTTCATGCCGGAAGAGATTTTCTTCACAAATGCTGACACCGCAAAAGAGACAGCGGATGACACCGTAGAAGGCGAAAACGCTACGGAAGAGACTGACGCAACCACAACAGAGACTTCTACAGATGATACATCTGCTGATTCAGCAGAGCAGACAGAAGATAAAGAAGAACCTGCCGAGAAACCAATCAATGATATTCATCCATTATGGACGAAGCATCCAAATGAATGTTCCGATGAAGAATACAAGGAATTTTACCGCAAAGTCTTCTTAGACTTCAAAGAGCCTTTATTCTGGATTCATTTGAACATGGATTATCCATTTAACTTAAAAGGTATCCTGTACTTCCCTAAATTCAACTCTGAGTACGACACATTAGAGGGTACGATCAAATTATATAACAATCAGGTATTCATTGCTGACAACATCAAGGAAGTTATTCCGGAATTCCTATTATTATTAAAGGGTGTTATCGATTGTCCGGATCTTCCGTTAAATGTATCCCGTAGTGCTTTACAGAATGATGGATTTGTTAAAAAGATTTCTGATTACATTACAAAGAAAGTTGCAGACAAGCTTTCCGGCATGTTTAAAACAGAGCGCGAGACTTACGAAAGCTACTGGGATGATTTAAGTCCGTTTATCAAATTTGGTTGTCTGAAAGATGACAAGTTTGATGACAAAATGAAAGATTATATTCTGTATAAGAATATCGATGGCAAATACCTCACATTATCTGAATACTTAGAAGCCGGCAAAGAGAAATACGAGAATACAGTCTTCTACACAGATGACGAGAAAGTACAATCGCAATATATCAACATGTTCAAAGAACAGGGCATTGATGCAGTTGTATTGACGCATAACATTGATACTCCGTTTATTACACATACAGAGCAAAAGAATGAGGGTATCAAGTTTACGCGTATTGACTCCGATATCACCAACACCTTCAAAGAGGATATCCCGGAGGAAGAGTTAAAAGAGACCACCGACAAGTTATCAGAGATCTTTAAGAAAGCCTTATCGAATGACAAATTGACTGTCAAAGTTGAGAAATTAAAGAACGCCGACATTTCTTCCATGATCACGCTTCCGGAAGAGACCAGAAGAATGCAGGATATGATGAAAATGTACAGCATGGGCGGAGCAATGGATCCTTCTATGTTTGGCGGCGATTCCCAGACACTTGTATTAAATGCAAATAACCATTTAGTTCAATATGTATTGGATAATCCGGAAGGCGAACACACTTCTTTGATCTGTGAGCAGTTATATGATCTGGCAATGTTAGCACACGCTCCTCTTGACGCAGAGGCAATGACCAAATTCATAGCACGCAGCAACCAGTTATTAAATATTGTTACCCAATAAATAAAAGATGCCCTTATACTACTTCATTGCGTCGTAGCATAAGGGCTTTTTATCACATATTGCAAATCAATATAATCCTATAGCCTATAATTTCTAAATAATATAATTATCTCCCTTTTCCTGACCCCAATCCAACATATCCTGAAGCGTCACATGATCAATCACGCCTTTGATCGCATCATCCAGCATCGTCCATAATCGCAGCGTAATACAAGAATCCGCACGCTCACATTGATTGATCTCATCTTCCAAACATGCGACCGGATTCATATTACCTTCCGTAAGGCGCAAGATCATTCCGACCGTATATTCTTTGGGTTCCTTCGCCAGCCGGTATCCTCCCTGTGCCCCGCGCAGACTTTTTACATAATTGGCCCGTTTTAACATAGTAATAATCTGTTCTAAATATTTTTCAGAGATTCCCTGACGTTCCGAAATCTCCTTCACGCGTATCATTTCTCCGGTATTATTCTGTGCCAGATCAAGCATTAACCGTAATGCATATCTTCCCTTAGTTGAAATCTTCAATTGATATCTCTCCTTTATCCTTCATTCCGGGGCTGCATTTCCCATTCACACCTGCAAACACCTCGTACATTCTTATATTATACTCTTTTCCTAGTAATTTAGTCAAGAATATTCAGCAATGTATAATTCCCCGGATACGCAAACCGGAACTGATCAAACACCCTCTCCATATTTATTATCCCATATCCCCAGACAGAATTCGGATACATATCCTGCGTCTGACGGACTGCTGACTTTCGGAAAAAACTCTGAATCTGTGTTGCATAGAAATAACCAAACTCCGGATGTTCAATGTTCCATTGTAAAAATAACGCCATAATTCCCGCACTATGCGCCGCCGCAACCGATGTACCACTCTTTGTTACAAACCGGTTTCTCAACCCCGGACCAAACACATTCACTCCCGGTGCCGCCAGATCCGGTTTCACACGGTGTCCCATCACATATCCTCTGCCGGCATTTGCATAAATACTTCCATTTAAATGATTATATGCTGTCATTGTCATCACGACAGGTGCATTTCCCGGAACAGTAATCGTATTTTCCGGATTGGCATTTAAAAAGTAAGTGTCTGTCTGTAAAAACTGCCGAATCGGAAGCCATATATTAAAATTACGCCGTTTTCCTTCATCTGTATACACCTGGAACGTCCATATACCCGGTGTCGGATTCGTAAGTCTGACAAAGATCAGTTCTTCACCGGTATAGATTTCAACCATCTGATATGCAACATATATCTCCGAACGGGAAAGCGGCAACTGTATAACTTCCTCCTGTCCAAACCTCGGCGGAATCCGCTCTAACTGTTCCCCCTGCGGAGAAATAATTCCAAGTGCAAATGTAGTCGGCGGTTTTCCCCATAATTCAAGCGTCAGGGATTTTTGTTCCTCTCCAACATTTAATTCTACTGTTTCATACTCCTCATTTTCTTCCAGACCGCCCGAATAATGCAACCGCTCACTCCCCTCATTTCCGGCAGGTGCACTTACCATAATCCCGGCATTTTCAAGAAGAAGGGCTAAATACTGTTCCAAAAATGTATGTCCAAGATGTCCACCATTGCTGCTTCCTACCCCGATCAATATAGAAACCGGACGATTTCTGCTTTGGGCATATCGATAAAGAAAATCCACTGCATAGATAATGTCCGTTTCTGAATATGCGTCCTTTTCTTCCGGCACACCAAAAAAGTGCTTTAAATATGGCTTTGCTTTCTTTAATTTTACAACTGCAATCTCCGACTGATCTGCTATTCCCTTAAAATCATTTTCCTGATTCTGACCTCCTGCAGCAATTCCTGCTAAAAAGGTTCCATGTCCATTCTCATCTCTTGACGGAACAATTTCGTAAGGTTCCGACCCACCTAACGCCTGATTGATCTGTGATTTTGTATATACCGCCCCATAATATGCATTAAGGTTTTCATCACTTTTTTCTAATCCATTTATCGTTTGATCCCATATAACACCAATTCGAGACTTCCCTGAGCTGTCTAAAAAAAGTGGGTTTTGATAATCTATCCCTGTGTCAATCACTCCAACAATCACATTTTTCCCACCCAAACTCAAATTGTTTGCATTTTGCACCTTTTTTACACCAATTGCTTCTATATTGGATGAATCCATCTGACCAAATAATTTGGGAATATAAGAATAAGGGGTTCGTTCCAGCAAAGTGAGATAATCTTCTTTGCGCGGCATGTGCAAAATTGCAATCTTCGAATTGATCACATTCACGCAGCCCGTTCGATAGATCTCCTCTGCTCCTTCGAACCCCTCTAGAAAGTTAATACTATAATCGGAATAATCATTGCTATAGATCATTTCTTCACATGTCATAACCGTTCACGCCCGCATTGTTCTCCTCTATACTATTCAGAGAAATCCTGCAACGTTCCTTACGCATCCTTTAAAAATGCCTTATATGACTTATATGCCTCATAGACATCGGCTTTACTTGTAATTTCCCATGGTGCATGCATATTCAACACCGCAACGCCACTGTCAATTACATTCATTCCATATAATGATAAGATGTAAGCAATGGTTCCGCCTCCACCAATATCTACTTTACCAAGTTCTGCTGTCTGGAATGCAACACCATTGTCATCCATAATCTTACGAAGCTTTCCAATATACTCTGCATTTGCATCGTTCGATCCGGATTTACCACGGGCACCTGTAAATTTGTTAAACACAACGCCCCGTCCAAAATATGCTGCATTTTTCTTTTCAAACGCACTTGCAAAGTTTGGATCATAGGCCGCAGACACATCGGAAGATAACATATAAGATCCTGCCAAACATCTCTTTAATTTCAGTTCTGAATACTGTCCCATTGCATCCATCAATTCAGCTACTGTATTTTCAAAGAACTTAGACTGCATACCGGTTGCACCGACTGAACCAATCTCTTCCTTATCTACTAACAGGCAACACGCAGTTCGTGTTACTTCTCCCATATCAAACATTGCCGCTGCGGAAGTATACGCACATACTCTGTCATCCTGACCATATGCCATGATCATAGAAGCATCTAATCCTGCCTCTCTTGCCTTACCCGCCGGAACGATCTCCAACTCTGCGGATAAGAAATCTTCTTCTTCTATATCATACTTCTTTTTCAGAATTGACAGTACCATCTTCTTAACCGGCTCTTTTTCTTCCTTGGCTAAAGGTCTGCTGCCAACTAAGATATCTAGCTGTTCACCCTCTACCACTTTGGCAGCCTTCTTATCCATCTGCTCACCTGCAAGATGAATCAACAAGTCAGTCACACAGAAGATCGGATCCGTTTCCTCTTCACCGATCACAATATCCACTACTTCTCCATTCTTCTTGGCAACCACACCATGAATTGCAAGCGGAAGTGTAACCCACTGATATTTCTTAATACCACCATAATAGTGCGTATCTAAATATGCCAGATCTGTATCTTCATAAAGCGGATTCTGCTTGACATCCATTCTTGGAGAATCAATATGCGCACCAAGAATATTCAAACCTTCCTCTAACGGTGCGGTACCAATCTGAAACAAAGCAATCGCTTTTTTCATATTAACAGCATATAATTTATCACCGGATTTAATCTTCTTGCCGGATTGGATCACATTTTCCAAATCCTGGTATCCTGCTTTTTCTGCCAAATGCACGATATACTTTACACATTCTCTCTCTGTCTTTCCATTATCTAAGAATTTCCGATAATCCTTACATAATTTTTCTAACTCTTTTGTTTCCTTTTTGTCATAATCTTTCCATGCATTTCTACGTTCCATGATATATGTGCCTCCTTAACATATTTATGATGTATAACATTCCCAATCCATTCACTTTCATTCTGCATCCAGCGAAGGATTCTCATCTTCTTCTAATGCCAGTGCTCCGCGCATCTCTAATAATGGTCCACCGGTTCCTTCAATATAATCCTTCGTGATCGTAACCCGTCCGATGTTATCATCTCTCGGAATCTGATACATGATATCCAGCATAAATTGTACAAGGAATGGGAGCAGAAAAAGATATCGTCGAAGCAGTTTATGGAAAGTGCAGGACTGAAGAAAGCAACATTTTATAATCTGCTTGCGGAATATCGTAAGGCTTAGGGGAATAAAATATGTCCCTTGTGATGCGACATAAGATGACAAAAATGTGTTAAGATAAAAACACAAAGGCGGGTGATCGATATGGCAGATAAAAAAAGAATTGATGAAGTAGGGAAATATATTGCAAAGTATTATGTGCCAGATAATGATGATATTAAACTGGATAAAGATATGCGTACTATTTTTGATCGCATTACTTCTTTTCGAGAGAAAAGAGCTGCAAAAAAGAATGTAGAAGATTTGAAAGAACCGGAAACAGATGAAACCTATGTCGGCTGTGATCTTGGCACGGAAGATATGAACTTTGATGTTGCCAGCATGGAGAAAAAGAAGATCACGACGGGGATGTCTTCTACAATATCTACTAACCGGAATATAGATGATTTGATGGCTCAAATGGAGGAAACATTTTCACAGCGGCTATTACGAATGATAGATGAAAGAGATCTTAAGGATTCGGAAGTTTATACAAAAGCTAATGTAGATCGCAGGCATTTTTCTAAAATTAGAAAAGATGTGAACTATACACCAAATAAGAAGACAGTGCTTGCTTTTACGATCGCGTTGGAATTATCTTTGGATGAAGCCAAAGATTTACTTGCTTCTGCAGGATATGCACTGTCGAGAAGCTCCAAAATGGACATTATTGTTGCATATTTTTTGCAAAATAAAATATATGACATGTTTGAAATCAATGATTTGTTATATGCTTATGGACAGCCGATTTTTGAATAAATTGGCGAGAAAATAGAATATGTCGCCTATCATGCGACCAGCTTTGTAAGTTCAGCAGATATAATGTGATTACCATAAAACAAAGGAGGTAATTTACATGAATATGGACTTAACAGAGCTGGTTTTTATTTTGGATCGAAGCGGTTCTATGGGTGGTTTAGAGAGTGATACCATAGGTGGTTTTAACGGAATGATTGATCGGCAAAAGAAAGAAGAAAAAGAAGTTAATGTCACAACGATTTTGTTTGATGATGAAGTTGAGGTGATTCATGATCGCTTCCCTATTGGTATTATCGAACCATTAACGGAAAAAGAATATTATGTGCGCGGCTGTACAGCATTGCTTGATGCTGTTGGAGCCGGAATTGACAAAATGGATAATGTCCAAAAACATCTGCCGGAGCAGCATAGAGCCGGGAAAGTCATTTTTGTAATTACGACAGATGGATTGGAAAATTCCAGCACGGAGTACAGTTACGAACAAATTAGAAGAAAAATTGAAGCAAAGAAAGAGTGCGGCTGGGAGTTTTTATTTTTAGGAGCCAATATTGATGCAGGGAAGGAGGCAGAAAAAATAGGAATTAATAGAAATCGTTCTGTAACATATGAAAATGATTCGGAAGGAATTGCTGTTAATTTTGAAGCAGTAGGACGAGCTCTTAGCAAAGCGGTAACATGCGAAGATGCATCAGACTTTTTGGATGATGACTGGAAAGAGGATATCGAGAAGTATCATGAGGAGTCACAAAGAAAGAGACAAAAGGCGTAGTTTGAAGACACAGATTTGAAAGGAGACAATATTATGGCAATGATTACATGCCCTAATTGTGGGGAACAGATTTCTGATAAGGCAAAGAGTTGTGTGCACTGCGGAGCATCTTTACAACCGGAGGAGAAAAGGGTTTGCGAAGAATGTGGAACGGAGTTGGAAGAAGGAATGGAAATATGTCCGGTCTGTGGATGTCCGGTTGCCCCAAGTGGGGGAGTAACCATGGATACCCCGCAGCAGGTAGAGGTTACAGGGGTACGCATGACAAAGAAGATGAAGAAGATTGCACTGATTGCGGGATCGGCATTTGTTTTGATCTTGGCGATGATATTGGGCATTGGACAAATTCAGAAAAAGAAAGCAGCCGATGAAGCGGAAAAAGCCAAAAAAGAGTATGCTACTAACTTGAATACGATTACATATACGATGCTTGATGCATGTAGTACTGCTGAAGAATGTGGCAATCTGATCAAAAGTGTCTGGTCTAACGCTATTTACGAAGAGAGTGATGACGAAACAGACAAATACACGAAGCCGGATGGTTATTATGTATCGGATTTCAATGATGCACTGGGAAATTTGTTTGCGGATTCTTCTTTTTCTGCAAAAGTGAAGAGTGTGTCTGATAAGCAGGAATCGGTGAATACATTGATGAAGAAAATGAAAAATCCACCAGAGGAATACAAAGAAGCATATGAAAAGATGCAGGAGTTTTATGATGCATATATAGCATTGACAAACTTGGCTACAGATCCTACTGGAAGTTTACAGACATATTCCACTTCGTTTAATGATGCAGACACCGATGCATCCAACTGTTATAAGGCGATGAAGGTATATTTGGAAGAGTAGGGAGAGAATACGATGGCGTTAATAAAATGTCCGGAATGTGACAGTCAGGTAAGTGATAAAGCGCAGTGTTGTCCAAACTGTGGCTTTCCGGTAAAAGATATGATAGAAATGGAGCGCAAAGCTGCACAAGAGAGCATAAGGACAAAACGTAAAAAGGTGATGGGAATTGCTCTGACTGTTGTGGTGTTATGTGCGGTGGCTGTCAGTGTGATTGTAGTTATCAAGCGACCGGATACCAGTGGTTTATATAATAAGATTGCATGGGGCAGCAGCGAGGCACAGATTAAGAAAGAATATCCTAAGGGGACGGACGGGAAGGATGATGATAAAGATAATGAGACGTATTATCTATATAACATGAAGTCCTATATGGAGGGAGTGGATGCGCTAACACACTTCTCTTTCAAGGATGGAAAATTGTATCAGATTACTTTTATGCCGTCACCACAGGACAATAGTGATATCGTTGATGAGGAAATTCCGGGTAAGGTGAAAGAGTACCTTTGTGATTTGTATGGAGAATATAAAAAGGACGGTACAACCTACAAATGGGAAACAAAAAAGAGTGATATTGAGATGTTTTCATATCGAAGTTTGGTGACAGTGACGTATAGTGAGAAAGGATACGACCAGCAAAAAGACAGATAAATAGTATGACATAAATGCGTTGCAAATATTATGCAATAAAATTAAAGAAAAACTTCGAGAAATCGAATAATTTTTTCTGGTTTTCATTGATTTGTGCTCTGCTTTGTGGTATTATATTTATCATACCGTAATTATTGTTATTTATGCAGATAGATTTGGATAATAACGAAGGAATGGTTTGATTTTTAGTATTGCGAGGTAGAGCATATGTCGATTTCGTATAATGGATTATGGAAGTTGTTGATTGACAAAAACCTAAAGAAGGGTGATCTGATTGAAAGATTAGAGATCAGCAGCAGCACAATAGCAAAAATGACAAAGAACGAAGCGGTTTCTTTGCGGATACTTGAGAAGATTTGCCGGGAGCTGGACTGTGATTTTGGGGATATTGTTCACTATGTGAAAGATGAGGAGGGTGAATGATCATGGAATACAGTGCAGGATTAACCTCCAAGCTGTTCTGGCTGCAGGAGTCCAGAAAGACAGCAGGCTATATTTTGGAGGGATATAGCAAGGCGGATATCCGAAAGCTAGCCTGGGAAGAGAATATCTATCAGGTTAAAGCAGAATACCGTGCATATGAAGTGTTGAATGGTACTTACCGCAGAATATCTGCTTTACCGGAAGCAGTGCTTCAAACATTTACCACTTGTGACGTAGAGACTGCCAAAGTATTAAATTTAATCGCAATTCTTATGGATAGCCGGCTGTTTTTTGAATTTATGCACGAAGTGTATGATGAAAAGCTTCGAATTGGTGAGTTGGAGATTACAGACCGCGACTTAAATGTATTTTTTGCGGATAAGGCAATGCAGAGTGAAGTAGTTGCCGGCTGGACCGATACAGCAGTAAAGAAATTAAAACAATGTTTTTGCCGGATGTTGTATGAGGCAGGCATACTGGAGAACAGTGCAAAGCCTCGGACGATACGACAGATACACATTGACTATAGAACAGAAGAATTATTGAAAAGAAATGGATTAGAAGCATACCTGAATGCAGTGAAGGGAGTGCGCTGATGGCAAAGTTATCATTGGATGAAAGACTGAATCAGATAGAGAAGAAAATATCGGATCAGAGCTTTCGTAGTAATAAAGGACTAGGGAATGAAGTCGGATATTATATCTTCGATTATGATCCGAAAGAAGAACTTCATGTGAGAAATCATATACAGTATCTAAAGAACCGGATCAATGAGAGCAGCTTAGGGTTTCGGATCATAGAGATTGATCTGTTTCACTTGATGATTCAGGTGCTGGAAGAGGAAGGGTATCTGGAAGCGTTTTTTGATCTGGAGAGAGAGAATGGTTTCTTTGATATGGCAGACAGCTTGGTGGAAACATTGGGACTGGATGAGACAGATGAGAGAAATTTGATCATCAGTAAGATTGTGGAACAGGACCTGACAGACAGTGTGGTATTTCTTACGGGAGTTGGCAAGTGCCATCCGGTTATTGCCAGTCACAATATCCTTAACAACCTGCATCAGGTGCTGGACAGTGTCCCAGTGGTAATGTTTTATCCGGGTGAGTATAGTGGGCAGGATCTGAAACTGTTTGGAACGATGGATACGCGTAATTACTACAGAGCATTCCGGCTTGTGTAGAGAAAGGCATGGATGAATATGCAGATTAAGAAGATGTTTGAGAAACAGATTGACCGTGATATTAAGGGAGTTATCAAGGTTGGTCAATCGGATGAAGAAAATATTTATCAGGAATTGCTCTTGTAAGCTTCACGGTTTTTCGCAATAATTGGACGGATACCTGTCAATGGAGTAATGTTGTAGTCATACTCCTGGGTATCGTAATCACCAGGAATCCAATAGGCAGTATGATCGCCTGCCATGGCAAACTGGGTATG
>JABLTL010153660.1_pt1 | contig 12019 bp, 8 predicted proteins | sample 7160151 | NCBI WGS metagenome assembly JABLTL01 (sample SAMN14651223, study PRJNA627086) | human gut metagenome | isolation source: feces | host: Homo sapiens
GAACCCACGCTTCTACACTACCAGCTATGATAAAAGAAAGGACAGCAATTCGCTGGTGCGTTCGGAAATATTCTGTGACCGATTAGAAACGCAATCAAAGAATACACATTCGGATGTGCGTAACATGACGATGAAACACATATCGGATCTGTTTAATATTGCAAATCAGAAGGAAACGGCAATGAAAGTGATTGCAGCATTAGGAAGACTGGAAACATTGCAGCCGGAGAAAGCATGCCCGGAAGATATAAGGGATCTTCTGAAGAAATTGACGAAGAAGGAGGATGTGGATTGGAGCTGTGGCAGTGCAAGAGAATGGCTGGTGGAATATGATAAGGAGCATAAACGCCGGCAACTGGTCGTACAGCGCAGTGATCTGCTGCCATTTGTACTATATGTTTCACAACAGAAATACATAGAGCAGACGGAGAAAAAAGGAGTATTATATGATGCAGAAAAAGCAAGACAGATGTTTTGGCAGGCTGCGGATGTTGTGCTGGCAGCCTGTAACATGGCACCGATCAGCAAAGAAAGGGAGCTGGATGCCGTACTGCTTGCCTGTTATCAGGAAGAAGAGATGTATGGCTATGCGGATGTGTTAGAGACGTTGCCTGAGTTATAAGATAATATAATGAGAAGAGTGCAGAACATTTTGCAAATCTGAAGTTATAAAGAGTAATTTTCAGGTTACAGAGAAAGCATAAGAATCGGAAGATGCGTGGGAGATATAGAATGAGAATGTTGAAAAGGAATATAAGTCGAATAGAAGATATCAGACAATGTGTTTTGTTGTGGAAAATGTTTGGTGTATGCGTGTTGCTGCTGGTCTGCATAATCGGAAAGAGAAACAATGTGCAGGCCGCGGAATATGATTATCCAATCGAGGAGACGAAAGTAGTACAGGTGTTGGATGAGGATTGTAGGGATTCACAAGGCATAAAGTACGCATTAGATGATGAGCATGGAACCGCCATGATAGGTAATTATGCAGATGGCTATACGGATAGCAGTGGATATCAGGAGACGGAGGACGGAGTCTGCATTATTCCGGAAAAGGTATCATATCAGGGAAAGGAATACACGGTAACCACAATGGATCAGGAGGTATTTACCAATAATGAAACAATCCGTGTTCTAGTCATACCGGATACGATTACGGAGACTAAGAGCAGTCTTATCTGGTCTAATATGCAGGCACAGTATCTCTATGTTGGCAAGGGTCTGGATCTGACACAGTGCAGTATGGAGAATTGCTCTAACTTGCGGGAAGTGGCGGTATCGGGAGACAATCCTTATGTAAAAAATGTGGATGGTGTGATATACAGCAAAGATGGGAAGACACTGCTATATAACCCTCCGATGAGAGAAGGAAGTGCATTAGGGGAATATCAGGTGTTGGACGGAACCGAAACGATAGCGAGCCAGGCATTTAGGGAAAGCCGATATCGCAGTATCCGGTTACCGGATTCGGTGAAGCGGATTGGATTCGGGACATTTGCCTTTTGTGCCTGGTTGCGTACCATGGATCTGTCTAATGTAGAAGAAATTGGTGCGTGTCCTTTCTATGGGGGAGATTATTCCCTGCAGGCAATTCAGTTTCCAAAGCGAGATTATACACTGCGGCTGTATACCATGGACCAGTATGTTCCGATGCGCGCATTGTTGCTTACAAAGGGTTTGCATTTAGAGGATAAGAACAGTTCTTCTTTTGGGGAAATGAAGTATCTTCAGTGTGCGGCTGTGCAGGATGGTGTGACTGCCATTGGGGAGAAGGAGTTTCAAAAATGTGGCAGATTGCAGATGGTATTACTACCGGATACGTTACAGAGTATTCCGGAAAAATGTTTTTCAAAATGCACATCTCTTAAGAAGCTTTACATTCCGCCATCGGTGACATCAATTGGAGATGGTGTGCTTGCTGATTGTTCGGCTGTGATATATGGGGAAGAAGGAAGCGTAGCAGAGGATTATGCGTTAGAGAATGGATTTTCTTTTGTGGATGTAAGTTCCCACGATCATGAACATCTGGCAGATACGACAGTGTATGAAGATCCATATATGAAGATTACGGCAAAGTATTGTTCGGAGTGTGGATATGCAAAGGATATACAACAGGAGATGAAGAATACGGATCCGGATGCGGATATCACTAATGGGGTTTATGATATGCACATAGAAAAGGCGCATGAGAAAGTGGTATTAGAACGGAATATGACCGATGCACAGGGAGTAGTCTATAGTATTAACAAGCAGACACATATTGCGAGTGTTGTAAGAGTAGAAGATCGTGAAGAACAAACGGATATTGTAATACCGGAGGTTGTAGAAAAGGACGGGGTGGAATATATTGTGGATCATGTGAAAGAGAATGCCTTTGCCTCGAATGAGCATGTTGTCGCGATTACACTATCGGATGCAATCCGGACAGTTGATGAAGGGGCACTTGCCGCGAAATCATTAAAATATGTATATATCGGTGAGAACATGACCAATATGATCGCTAATGCGTTTGCACATGATAATAACATTCAGAACATTTGGATCAAACCGGGAAACCCGCATTTTTATGTAAAAGATCATACGATCTATGAATATAATAGCGATGGTGGTAAAGATTATTGGGTTTTCGCATATACGCCGGATAACAACACATCAGCCGAAGACACAAAGAAAGATGATGAAATAAAGGATCCCGGAAAGGCAGACCAGGATGCATCAACAGGGGAGATACAGAGTACGGAGACAACGGAAAAATCAACAGAGACGAAAGAGGATACGGGAAATCAGGGTGCATCAGGCAGCTCAAACGATTCCTCAAAGGATGTGAACCCGGAGAAGATTAAGAGTAGCTCTAAAGGAAATAATAAGACGTCTTTGTCAAAACCGAAGCTAACCGTGAAAAAGAAACGAACGGCGAACGGGGTTCATTATCTGCAGTTAAATTTGAAAAAATTGTCGGGAAAATATATAGAACTGTATGTGCAAAAAGGAAAGGGGCGCTATAAGAAGATTAAGTTACGTTCAAACCGGATCAAGAAAAAGAGTATGCAGCTTAAGATCGGTTATAAGCCGGATGGAAAGAAGATACGGGTTAAGGTAAGAACTTATACGAAGAAGAAAGGAAAGAAGAAATATAGTGCCTGGTCAAAAGTAATCATGGTAAAGTAAGGGATATATAGAATAATGTAAAGAATGGAAAATGAATGAGGTAAACACCTTGTTCATTTTCCATTTTTTAATTTCGGAAAAATTAATGAGGGGGTTATCCGATATACTCATCCTAAAATATGTGTCAAATATCGACAAAAAGTGACTTTTCGTTAGCAAAATGGTCCTTTGGTTGGAAAACATTGAAAACGAAAAATCATTTTACTATTATTGGTAATAAGTGGGAACAAGGAGATTCGACAGATGAGAATTGCGCTTTACGGAACAGACGAGGAGAAACTGGAAGGACATAAACAGAGATTGCATAAAAGCATCGTTGGTATAGGTGATACGGTAGAGATTATCTGTTGTCAGGATGAGGAAGAACTCAAAGCCCATCTTAAGGATTATCAGATCATCTTTATGGAGGAGACAGCACTTGATAAGCTGGAGCAATACTTAAAGAACAACCCGAACCGCAGGAAAGTTACCTTATCCTTTGGAAAAGAGAATGGTACTTTCTTCGTGGATGACGTCTATTATGTGGAAGCGGATCTCAGCCAAATACACCTTGTTACAAAGGAAGGAGAGTTCCTGCTGTCTATCAGCATTTCGCAGGCGCAGGAAGTCTTAGAAAAGGAGGGATTCGTAAAAGTCCACAGAAGCTATCTCGTAAACAGTAATCATGTGGTACGGATCAAACACCGGACAGCATTTATGGATAATGGGAAGGAGATACCGATCAGCAAATATCGTCTGAAGGAAGTGAAAGAACGTTTAATTGTGAGTGATGCAGGACAATGACATGTGGGTTATCTTGTATTGGGAACAGAGGATTATTCAGATGATATATGTGTAAGGAGTTGTTGGATATGAGGAATCATAGAAATAGAAAGATATGCCCGGTATGCAAGGGCGGAGGAAGAATCTCAAAGGTTAAGATGACATCTAACGGAACAATCTGTGAGTTTGAGGTGTGTTATCACTGTAAGGGTACCGGTAGGGTTGAGAGTGTGCTCTGGTCGAGGATGAAGTTGTTGTGAGAGAGGTGAGGAACACTGTATGAGGAGGAATGGTTGTGGATAATTATCAGGAAATTAGAATTAAAATCAATAAAATGTATAGGATTTTATGTTCGGTACTAGCGTTGTTTTTTGTGATTGGTACTTTTGTGGCATACAAAGTGTATGTAGGAAACGTATGTATTGAACATGAGTTAGGGCGGTTTACATTATTATTTATAGTAGGAAATTGGATTATTTTTAGTTTTTTGGCATTTATAGAAACGGCTATACATTCTAGTGAATGTGTCAGTTATGCAATTGCACTTGTTCTTGAGATGCTATTGAATATTGGATTATACATATTTTTGTATATACATGTTTTCACGACGAAAACGGTTTTGAATTTTATATTTTCCTTGATTATATTTTTGTTTGTTTCAATTTTGCAGGTGGTGATCGCGGGACTATATTATTGGCTTGGGGTCTGGCAAAAACAAGATTTATATGAAGAACTTAGCATTGATATAAAGAAGGAAAGAGATAAGGATATTAAAGGGAATTATAAGGCTATTGTTGAAAAATATAATCTTATGAATGAACGAATAGAGGCAATTGCGGAGAAAATAGATGAATCATATGATAAAGATAAAGAGAATCTACTAGGTATACCAGAGATGCCGGTGTATGACATTCACAATATTGGTTTGTTGCATTGCAAAGGTGTAGAAAAATATAAAAAAGATAAAAATAAATGTAAAAAGTTGCGTGAGCGGTGTGAAACAAGACATATAGATATAAAAAAATGGATGGAGAATGCTGAAAAAGTGGAAAAAGCGTTTGGGGATATAGTGAGCAACAGGGATGAAACATATAGGAATAATATTCTTAGAAATGAGATAAAACCTGCATTCAAATTATTAAAAAAAGGTGGGAAGAAATTAAAAAATAGTAGAAATAGATTTAAAACTGAGATAGAGAGAATTGAAAAAAATTAATGTGATTGGGGTGAAAGTATATGGAATACAATGAGAAAATATGTTCAAAATTCCTATTTGTTGCACCGATAAGCAGTGGAAAAACAACGCTTATTAATGCATTATTAGGAAAAAAGTTGTTGCGGAGTAGTAATTTTGCGTGTACCTCTAGGGATATAGCAGTGCTTATTAATAATCGTCTCAAAAGTACAAGGATTTATCTTGAGCAAGAGAATGGTATTGATATTGTGGCAAGGAATATTGATGATAGAAAAGATAAATTAGTATTTGATAAAACAATAGAACAATCTTGTAAAAAAATGTTGATAGAAACGTATAGCAGTAACACAATAGTTGCGTCGAAACCAATAGTTTTTATCGATACTCCAGGGGAGAATTATTCGCAGAATAATGAACATGAAGTTGTTACAAGAAAAGCCCTAGATATTTTTGAAGATGGAATAATAATTTATGTATTAAATGCCACACAAATTGAAACGGATGATAATTTTAAGATTTTGTCGCAAGTAAAATCTTACATAAATGCGAAAAATATGAAAGTATTATTTGTATTGAATAAGGTTGATGAACTGGATTCTGAAAGAGAAAATTTGAATAATTTTATTAGTGACGTCGTTGTTTCTTTTATTGAAAAAGTCAACATAACGGATTATATGATTATTCCTTGTGCGTCAGAGGCGGCATTGTTATTTAGAGCTGCAATGAAGGGAGCTATTCTTTCGGAAACGGAATGTGATAAATTATATAAATATTATAAACATTTTTACAAAAAGCAAGATAATAATTTTTATGCAACTTATGAGTCTGAAATAAGGGCAGAAAATTCAGAAGTTGTATACGATGGTGAAAAATATAAATTACAAAATTTGCGTATGGCATTAAGGAATACTGGTATTTTTGAACTTGAACAATATATATCAAAAGTATCCACCAATACCAGAGCAATACATATCAAAACAAAGGAGAAGAGATACTATGAATAAAGTATATATTAAATATAATCCATATATAGTTAAGACGAAGTTTGTTTTAAATGGAGAGAATATAAGTAATTTATCAAGTTTTTATGGTAAACAAGAGAATGTAAGACTTCAAGAGTGGATTGAGCCATCTGGTAAGTGGAAAGGCCTTTTTGCAGAATTGCATGAGTATTTTAATTCTTCTGAACAATTAGAGGTGGAATTTAAGGGAACGTTACTTGATTTTCAAGATTTGCAGTATGCAAGTAAAAAATATGGTACGTGTTTTGAAAGTATTATATTAAAACATATCCCAAGTAATAATCAAGAAAATAAACTTAAAATTTTAAAAGAGCAATTCGAAAAAATTCAGGAAGGACCAATAGAGGAATTAAAAGATCCGCAAATACAAGAAGCTTTTGAAAAAGCCTTATCGTCTGAATTTGAAGTTGTTGTTGTTGCTCCGATGAGTAGTGGAAAGTCCACATTAATTAATTCTATTTTAGGGACCAATTTGCTTCCTGAGGCTAATCAAGCTACAACTGCTACAATCACTCGCATTAAAGATGAAGATGAATCAGATACTTTTTATGTTAATTGTAAGGACAAAGAAGGTAAAGTGATTGCATCAGATGAAGTTGCAAATCTGGAACGTATTACTGAATTAAACAGGATGGCAAATGAAAAGAAAAATATTGATTTAATTAATATAAGAGGAAATATTAAGACTATACCATCTGACAAGGTTAATATAGTTTTTGTTGATACTCCGGGAGGAAATAATCCTCAGGATGAAACTCATGCAGAAATAATGAAGCGGGCTATAAGAGATGAGAATAAAGGAATGATTTTGTTTGTATTTAATCTCACTCAATTGGATGCGGGTGATTGTGATTTAATATTGAAAATTGCAGCAGAAGCGATGAGAAATGCAAGAACAGGAAAACAGTCAAGAGATAGATTTATATTTGTATGTAATAAAATGGAAGAACAAGATCCTGAAAAAGAGCCAATGGAGCAGGTTATTAAGAATATAGAGAGGAAATTAAAGCCTAAGGGGATTGATGAACCGAACTTATTTTTAACAGATGCAAGAGTTTGTAAATTGGTTCGAATGGCTCAGGCAAATATGAAAATGACAGATTCTGAGGAGGATAAACTTGAAGGTTTGCTGAAACCATTTAACAGAGCATCAAGAAGATTATTTACTGATGCACCGATTTCAGAAGAAAAGAAAAATGAATTTATTGATGAGTTAGATAGTATTGCTAAAACCGGGGAAAAGAGAAGTATGAGAGCTGCGGAAATAAATTCGGGAATCCCTGCACTTGAATATGCAATTAGACAATATATTGAGAAATATGCACAGGCGATAAAAGTTAAAACGGTTCATGATGTTTTTATGAAGCGAGTTGAAGAATTAGATATGAGGTCAAAATGTGAGGAAAAGTGGAGCAGTTCGGAAAATGTATATAGGGAAATGCGTCAAGAACTTGAAAGAAAAAAGGAGATGCTTGAGAAAGATAAGAAACTTGGAGAGTTTAAGGACGAAGTAGATTCTATAAAGACTGACTTTTCTGAAGTGACTTCTTTGCAAGAACAGATAGTTAATGTGATTATGGATTTACCATATAAATTTCCAGAAAAAATAAAAAGAGATAAGGCAAATGAAGTATTGGCAGAATGTCATAAACAACTGATTGGTTTTGGCGATCAGAGTCAGATAAAATTAGAGTTAGCTCTTGAAAGTTGCGTATATGAGCAGTGTAGAAGAATACTTCAGAAATATCAGGCATACTTACAGGAATTAGATCGACAAGGGCTTCTAAATATTGGTGATTATTCTTTTGAAAAAATAGGCGGGTTTGATACATTGACAATTGAGGATTTAGAAAATGTAACAGATGATTTTGTTAAAGAAGAGGTTGAGGGTACTGTAAGAAGAGAAAAGCCGGGTTTCTTTAACGCTGTGAAGAGACTATTTCATAGTGGTGATGGATGGTATTGGGAAGATAAAACAGAAGAATTTATTTCATTAAGACGTTTTATAAAAGATAAAATAAGTAAATTAGAAGACGAAGTACTTAAGGAGATTGAAGAGGAAATAAAAAGAGCAAAGAATAATGAAAATAAAGTAAAGAAATTTGCCAAGGATCATTTAAGTGAAATAAAAAACCAGGTTAAGGCTGAAATGAGAAACGTAGAGATAGCAACGTCTGATGTGGAAAAGCTTAAAATAAATGCTAAAAAGAACCAAGAGAATATGGAATGGCTTGATGGTTTTGTAAAAGAGATGAGTGAAATGATAGACGTTTAGGAGGTTGTTATATGGTAACAAATGAACTTAAGGAATATATTCAAAAAAGGGATGTTGAAAAGGTTAGAAAAGAATTATTGGCTATTTTAAACACAAATCCGGATATGGGAGATGGACAGTTTGAGGAAAATCTAAATTATGCGATCCGTATTTTGGGTGAAAATGCCATTTATACTCCGTATTCAGGTGTGTTTGAAATGAAGAATTCTAAAGAAGAATGGACTACATCATATGTTGCAAAAATATATTTGCAGCTCAGAAAGGAGTTTTCAAAAGAATTAATTACACATTTGAAAGATGTTGCGCCAATTGCCTATAGTGAAAAAGTTGCACAACGGGACTTATCGCAGCAGACCATTCAAAAGACGAGGAAGTTGTCAGAGAAAAACGAGAAGAGCAATTTCTGGGGGATCTGTGTAATAGTCGTCAAGTGGGTAATGATAGTGGTAATCATAGGATGTTTAATAGCCATCGGAATAAATGTGTTTTGAATTTTCAGACTATAGATTGTGATGTAAAAAAACTGGTTGATAAATTAAGATGTCAGAGAAAAAAACGAGGATTGGAATATACATTACTTAAAGCAAGTGAAAATGACATTCTTATTTTGATTTACCCCAATGGAAAAAGAAGACCACGTTTGTCTGATTATAAGAATTTTGAGTGCTTTAAAGGATATAGAACTATTACTGAATTGAGAGACCTGATCATTATTCATAAAAAGAAGAAAGGTTCTTTAAAAAAAGCAAATATTAAGGTTGCAAAAACAGAAGGCAGCAAAAAGTTTTATTGGATAAAGTACATTTAGAAAGGGTGTGTAAGATACATGGAATACGAAAGTAGTGATTTAGATATTCGGGAAGCTGAAGAGTTGTGTAATGCATTTGAACTTGCAGATAGTATCGTTTATCGTAATTATATTAATCGTTTGGATACCTTGGACATTGTTGAAATTCCAGGTGATCTTCTGCAAAAAGAGATTGGGAAAGATATACGTTTAATAAGGGTTGAAAAAATAGTATATGATAAGGATGAAAATAATTTACAAAAATTGACGAATATTTATAATATGGCATATTCTTTAGGGATAAATTTGGTTCTTGTGTTAGATTCGGACGGAACAAATGTGCAGTTGTATATAGGTATTTGTCATGGTGAGAATAACGATATACTCAATTTGCAAATAGAGTCGCTGTATCATGGGTTTGTTGGAAACTTTCCAGGGAGTTTGGATGAGCTTGAAAAGATAAAATTAAAAAATAATGAATGCAAAGAGTTGATTGAGCATTGTACCCACAAAGATAAAAAGTCGATATCTGTTGTTTCAGGGGTTGCCGGAGCAAGAGACGAAAAAGAAGGTGAAAATAGTAAGTTTGTTCAAGGTATTGAGAAGTTGATTGATTCGATGAGAGGGATTTCTTTTTCGGCGATTGTTATAGCAAATCCTGTTAATAAGGCAGATTTAAGAGAAATAAAGAATGAATTAGAAACACTCTATTCGTCTTTAAAGCCATTTGAAAAATCTGTGTTGAATTTTTCTGAAAGTCATGCTGATGGAATTTCGAATTCAATAAGTAGGAGTCTGTCAGATAGTTATGGTAGCAGTAAGTCGAAATCGCTTTCACTAGGTACTTCTGAGAGCACAAGTGAAACTAAAGGACGTTCGCGTGGTGGAAGCATAGGTGTTGGAGGTATGGTTTCAACTGCATTAACAGCGGGGGCGTCACTAATGCTAGGACCTGTTGGAGGCAGCATTGCAAAAACAGTGGCAACTGGAGTTAGTGGTAGTTTAGGAATAAATGTATCCATGCAACGCTCAAAAACTAATACAGTAGGAACATCTAAAACAAATACAGAAACGGATAGTACTAATGAACAACATACAAAGACAAACACAAATACGGATACTAGTAGTTCGACAGATACGACAGGAAATTCCTTGCAAATTGAATATCTTAATAAAAATATTAAGCAATTGCTGGATCAGATCGATGTACAACTAACAAGAATTAAAAAGTGCGAGAGTTATGGTGTGTTTGGGGTAGCTTCATATTTTCTTGCAGAAAATGCTGGATATTCTAGTATGGCTGCAAGTGCATATAAATCAATTATTAGTGGCGAAAACACATTTGTTGAGTCTGCTAATATAACAACATGGTCTGATGACACAGTCGAGAATTTAAAAGAATATCTTAAGCATATGTACCATCCTGTTTTCGAATTAAAATGTGGAACCAATATTAATAATGTTACCGCCGTATCTATTGTGAGTGGAAATGAATTGGCAATTCATCTAAGTATGCCTAAAAAATCTGTAACCGGAGTAGTAGTATCTGAGTGCGCGTCATTTGGCCGAAATATATATATGCTTTCAGGAAAAAAACAGAAAAAAGTTAAGGATAAAAATGGAAAAGATATATTTGTAGATAAGAAAAACATTGAGATAGGAAATATTTATCACATGTGTTCCGATGAGAAGGCAAAAGTAAATTTGTGTGTTGATGACTTATCAATGCATACATTTATTACCGGTGCTACAGGCTCAGGAAAGTCAAATACTGTTTATGCGGTGCTTTCAAAACTTGATCGTGAAGAAAAAAATTTTCTGGTGATTGAACCGGCAAAAGGTGAGTATAAGCATGTATTTGGTATGCGAAAGGATGTACAGGTTTATGGTACAAATCCCAAAAAGAATAAGATGTTAAAAATTAATCCGTTTAGTTTTCCTGATGATATTCATGTATTGGAGCATATTGATAGATTAGTCGAATTATTCAATGTATGTTGGCCAATGTATGCAGCGATGCCAGCAGTATTAAAAGAAGCAGTTGAAAGAGCTTATGTTTCAGTTGGATGGAACTTAAATATTTCAGAGAATATAAGTGGGGAAAGCATTTATCCGTCTTTTAGTGATGTTCTTGGCAAATTAACGGAAGTCATTGATAATTCTGAATTCTCTGATGAAGTTAAAAGTAACTATGCAGGAGCGCTGTTGACACGAGTTCGCTCTTTAACGAATGGAATTAATGGAAGAATTTTTGCAGGAAATGAGATTTCTGGAGAGAATCTGTTTGATGAAAATGTGATAATAGATTTAAGTCGCGTTGGAGCAAGTGATACTAAAGCACTTATTATGGGAATTCTGGTAATGAAACTTCAGGAGTATAGAGTTAGTCAGGGAGGAATGAATCAAGAACTTAAACATGTCACTATTTTAGAAGAAGCTCATAATTTATTGAAGTCGTCAGGGACATCTATAGGTGCATCAGAAGGTGCTGACTTAGTTGGAAAGTCTGTAGAGATGTTATCTAATATTATTGCTGAAGTGAGAACGTATGGAGAGGGTTTTGTAATTGTAGATCAAGCTCCGGGATTATTAGATGCATCTGTAATTAGAAATACAAATACGAAAATTATATTGAGATTGCCGGAATTGCAGTGGGATTATCGTATGCCGTTTAGTGGTTTTGCGAAATACTTGCAGGAAGAACAGATTAAGAATTATGCCTTAGTTTTAGATAAAGAGGGAGAGCAGAACGAAGCAAGTAGAACAATGCAGGCTGCGTGTGAAATGGGACTGTCTAATGTAATAGAGGA
>JABLTL010138534.1_pt1 | contig 11991 bp, 10 predicted proteins | sample 7160151 | NCBI WGS metagenome assembly JABLTL01 (sample SAMN14651223, study PRJNA627086) | human gut metagenome | isolation source: feces | host: Homo sapiens
ATGAAGATGATGGATGACATCCGCCGGGAACTGGTTATGGCGAACGTAGATAAGCCCGCGCGCATATGGTATTAGTAAAACGATGATTGTGGGGGCGCCGTTGAAATCATTTCCGGGACCGCTGACGTCTGCGGAAGAGAAAGAATATGTGAAGCGCCTGGAGAATGGAGACCGCTCGGCCCGGAATGTGCTGATAGAACGGAACCTCCGGCTGGTTGCGCATATTGTGAAGAAATACAGCCAGGGAGAGCGAGATACTGAGGATATGCTCTCAATCGGAACGGTGGGACTGATCAAAGCGGTCGATTCCTATAATTCGGGCAGAGGAAGCAAGATTTCTACGTATGCGGCCAAATGCATTGAGAATGAGATTCTCATGCAGCTTCGCTCGGATCGAAAAAGAAAACGGGAAATTTCGCTTTCATCACCGATCGGAACCGATAAGGAAGGCAACGAGATTCATCTGGTGGATGTGATTGAAGGGAGAGAATCGGATATTGTGGAACAGCTCTACCAGGAAATTCTCCTGGGAAAGCTGGGACAGATGGTGTGTACCGTTCTGACGGATCGTGAACGGAAGATTCTGTGTCTGCGCTACGGATTAAAGGACGGGGAGGAACTGACGCAGAGAGAGGTGGCGGAGCAGATGGGGATCAGCCGCAGTTATGTAAGCCGGATTGAGAAGCGGGCGTTGGAGAAACTGCGGGAATGTCTGACTTCCGGAGATTCCGGAATTGCACAGAAGAAGGGAGTATGGTAGAATAGATTCGCTGACTTTAGAAAATATTATAGAGGATGGAGGCAGGATGAATACACGAAAGAGTATGAAGCGTGCGGCAAAGCAGGTTTTGAAGAGACACTACTGGTTTCTGGTACTGGTGTGCCTGATCGCTTCTTTTCTGGGAACCGAGTTCGGAAATTCATTGAGACTTCTGGAGATTTACGATATTTCCGAGGAAGAGAGCACAGCAGGAACCGGCGTAACGACCGGTCGTGTGCATGTGGAAGCGGAGGAAGCGATCCGTCAGGCACTGAAAGGGAATACCGCAGAGGGGGAAGCGATATCTTCCGAGATTCGTCAGCAGGCAATTGACTCAACGAAAGCCAAAGGAAATGAGGTATTCGGGCACAGCCAGGGAATCTTCGCGCAGATCGCAAATTCGATTCAGTCCGGTCAGGTCTTTATCATCCTGATCTCTGCGATTCGTTCCCTGGGAGTATCCGGAAGCACGATTCTGCATGCGTTTGTTGTGCTGGCAATGCTGGCATGGCTGTTCTTCTGGGCTTTTTTTGCTAATGTTTACGGCGTGATATCGAGACGTATCTTTCTGGAATGTCGCACATATCCGCATGTGCTTCCGCATCGTTTCTTATTTTTATTCCGGGTAAAGCGATGGCTCCGCACGGTTTTTACGATGCTGATGGCAGAGCTGTTTCAGTTCCTGTGGTATTTTACCATCATTGGTGGTGTCATCAAGCACTATTCCTATGCACTGGTTCCCTATATTGTAGCGGAGAATCCGGATCTGAACTGGAGAGAAGTCATCGGTCTCTCCCGGCGCATGATGAAAGGACACAAGTGGCAGTTCTTTCTGGCGGATTTGTCCTTTCTTGGATGGTGGATTCTGGATGCAGTGACGATGGGACTTTTATCCATATTTTTTCTGAACCCTTACCGCATGGCGTTCTTTTGCGAAATGTATGCGGAGGTTCGCCGGGAAGCGAAGGAGAATGGCATTTTCGGCAGTGAGAGATTGTGCGATACGTATCTTTATGAGATTCCTTCCCGCAGTGTGCTGGAGGAGGCATACGGAAATCTGGTGACTCTTATGGACGAGCCGCTTCCGGAATATACGAGGCTGCGCGGAATCCGCGGATTCATGGCGCAGAATTTCGGCATAACGATCTTTAACCGAAAGGATGAGGATGCGTTCCGGGAAGCGTACAGAAAGAGACATGCAAGGCGTCAGGCGGAGGCTGTGCTAGATGCTCAGATTTACCCGATCCGCCTCTTTATCCTTCCGGAGGCCGGAAAAAGAGAACGGCAGGATTACCTGCAATGTATGAGAAGATATTCGATTCCGACGCTGATTTTGATGTTTTTTATTTTTTCTTTTCTTGGGTGGTGCTGGGAAGTTGGAATCCATCTGATAGAGGACGGTGTATTCGTGAACCGCGGCGTCCTTCACGGTCCATGGCTTCCGATCTATGGCAGCGGAAGCATTCTGATTCTGACACTGCTGTATCGCTTCCGCAGAAATCCCGGACTGATGTTCGTGGCGACAGTCGTTCTGTGTGGTGTGATCGAGTACTTTACGTCTGTTTATCTGGAATATATGCATAACGGAATGAAATGGTGGGATTACAGTGGCTACTTCCTGAACCTGGACGGCAGAATCTGCGGCGAGGGTCTTCTGATTTTCGGCTTGGGAGGACTTGCGATTACGTATCTGACAGCGCCGTTACTGGACAATTATCTGAGAAAAATCCCGTACCGGATCTCTGTTCCGGTCTGTCTGATTCTGATTGGTGCTTTCCTGGCGGATCAGGGCTATTCGAAGCGGTATCCGAATGAAGGCGCAGGGATTACGGATTATAAAGGAGCCTATGTGGAGGAAATCGAACATGCAAACCTATGAGGTAAGAAAGCATATTCAGCAATGTAGTAAAGAAAGCAGTAAAGAAAGTAGTAAAGAAAGTAGTAAAGAAAGTAGTAAAGAAAAGGCGTTGGATGTATCAGGATGCCGGATCCGGATCATGAATCGAGAGGAGTTTTTAGAAGAAAGTACTGGCTTGCCTCACCGGCATACGCTGGTGCGCTATATGGAGAATCTGCAGTATTGTCGTGCAGAACTGTACGGAAATTGCATTCTGGGAACTTTTCTGATTCCGGAACGGAAAAATCCCTGGGAGAAGCGATATGGCTTCGCTTTCTATATGACGGAGCAGGAATTGATTCTGATTGATGACGGAGAATTTGCGAAAGCACATGTGGACCGGATGCGGGAGCTGGTCTTTGATGAGAGTGAAAATGTGGCTTCTGTTCTGGTCTGTTTGATGGAAAGCCTGATTCGTGAAGATTCAATTTTTCTTCAGCAATATGAGAAGCAGCTGACGGAGATTGAGACGTTGCTGTTGGATGGTGTGCCGGAGAATTTTTACGCAACAATCCTGCAGCTCCGCAAGGAAGTAATGGTGCTGCATGGCTATTATGTACAGCTGGAAAACATGTCTGACCTGATCGAGACGAATACGAACAAGATGCTGACAGAGAATGAATGCCAGGGGTTCCATTATTTTGCGGATCGGTGCGGACGGCTTCACGATCAGACGGAAAATCTACGGGAATATATTCTTCAGATTCGGGAAATGTATCAGTCGCGTCTGGATCTGGAGCAAAACCGGGCGATGAATGCATTGACAGTGATTACGGCGATTTTTATGCCTCTGACACTGATTGCCGGTTGGTATGGCATGAACTTTACACAGATGCCGGAGCTTGCCTGGCAGTATGGTTATCCGCTGGTTATCATTATCAGCGTTTTGATTGTGGTAGCGGAGATTCATTACTTTAAGAAGAAAAAGTTGCTGTAGTTCTATCAAAAAGAGGATCATTCGGAAATAACTAAAAAAATAGATAAATTTTCTTGAAAAAGACTCTTGCCAAGATTTTGGTTGTGAGATATCATAAAGATAAGTGTGTGACTGGCGGATTCGTGGGATACCACAGGGGAACACACCGATAAGAAGCCGACCGCCTGGGCATAAGAAGACCCTACAGGAGGAACGAATTATGCAGAAGAAATGTATCAAAGAGGAACTTGGCAGCAACAGCTACCCCGGACGCGGAATTATCATCGGTAAGTCCGAGGATGGAACGAAGGCTGTCACCGCCTACTTTATCATGGGCCGCAGCAGCAACAGCCGCAACCGCGTATTTGTTGAGGACGGAGAAGGCATCCGTACGGAAGCGTTTGATCCCTCGAAGCTGGAGGACCCCAGCCTGATCATCTATGCGCCAGTGCGCGTACTGGGCAATAAGACCATCGTTACCAACGGCGATCAGACCGATACGATCTACGATGGCATGGATCACCAGATGACCTTTGAGCAGTCTCTCCGTAGCCGTGAGTTCGAGCCGGACGCCCCGAACTACACACCCCGGATTTCCGGTATCATGCACATCGAGAACGGCGTGTACAACTATGCCATGAGCATCTTAAAGAGCAACAATGGCGATCCGGATTCCTGTCAGAGATTCACTTACGCTTACCAGAATCCGAAGGCCGGCGAGGGACATTTCATTCACACCTATATGGGAGACGGCAATCCGCTGCCCAGCTACGAGGGTGAACCGACGCTGATCGGAATTCACGGGGATATCGAGAGCTTCACAGAGGATATCTGGAACAATCTGAACGAGGATAACAAGGTTTCTCTGTTCGTGCGCTTCATTGATATCGCAACCGGAACCTACGAGACCCGGATTATCAACAAGAATAAATAATCGGCGATCCTATAAGGACCGCCCCTCCGGAAGCAGTCACAGCTGCTTCCGGAAGGGCGTTTTTTTCACGCATGTTTTTTAGTTCGTCTGATATTTTCTTGCGAACGCGTTGCTGATGCCGAGAATTTCGCGGTACTTGGTTACAGTGCGGCGGGAAACCGGATAACCGGCATTCTCCAGCATGGCGGACAGGGTGCTGTCACTGTAGGGATGCGCCGGATCTTCCTTCTGAATCATCGCCGACAGAGCCTCCATCGTCTCAGAGCGGCCGTGCTTCGTCTGACCGTCCGTGCGGGACAGGCTGTCATCCAGGCAGGATTTCAGCGGGAAAGTTCCGCGCGGCGTCGCCGCGAACTTCGTACGGAGTGTGCGGCTGACAGTAGACTCATGAATCGAGAGAGCGTCTGCAATCTGGCGCATCGTCAGAGGGCGCAGCGGCTGCGTACCCTGGAAGAAACCGAGTTGGTATTCCAGAATATAGCGGGAAACCTGCTCCAGCGTATGGCGGCGCTGTTCAACGCACTGCAGAACAAAGCGGGCGGCGTCAATCTTCTGGGAGAAATACTTCTTCAGCTCCGGATCATCCACCGCCTTTGCCATCTCGATATACAGGCTGCTGATGCCGATGCTTCCGACCCAGCGGTCGTTCACTTCCACATTCCACTCGCCGTCCTGGCAGGTGAAAATCACATCCGGAACAATATACTCTACATTTCCGCGGCTGAAACCATTGATCGGGATGGGGTTCAGCGTCTGGATAAACAGGACACATTCTTTGATCTTCTTTACGGAGATGCCAAGGTCTTTGGAAATCCGCTGATAATGGCCGTGGCTGATATCCTCCAGATAATTGTCGATCAGGGAGAACACTTCCGGAGCAGCGTTACGGGCCTCTGCCTGAAGAGACAGGCAGTGCTTCAGATCACGGGCGCCGATTCCAACCGGCTCCAGAGACTGCAGCAGTTCGATCATCCGGGCGGCCTGCTCCGCGGAAGCTCCGGTAAGATTCGCAGTCTGCTCCGCGCTGAGCGGCAGATAGCCGTGATCGTCGAGCGAGTCGATCAGAAACGTAAGCACCGGCAGATCGGAGTCGCTGCAGGCGCCGGGTTTCAGCTGGCTGATCACATAATCCTTCAGAGGCTCCACATCGCTATAGGGAAGCTCCTGCTGATATTCCTCCTCATCTTCGAAGGTATTCTGCTTCTCATCGAAAGCGGCGCTCTGAAAATACTGCCCGATGGCGGCCAGCTCCTCATAGGATTCATGCTCCTTCTGTACTTCCAGGATCGGATTCTCCAGTTGCTGCTCTTCAATATAATCGTTCAGTTCTGACGTATTCATGGCCAGAACCTGCAGCGACAGGGTCTGGCGGTAGGAAAGCGAGAGCTTCTGCTCCTGCTTCATAGACGGTTCCAGTAACATATCGTGATACCTCTCTTAAAATAATATACAATACATAATAAATGTGCATACCAAAGGAAACGACAGAGGCCGGATCACCTCTGCATAGTAAAAATATAACACAAAAGAAAGAAAATGTCGATAAAAACAGAAAAAAGACGAAGGGGGAGAAGTTTAGAGGAATGCTGGAGGAAAAGGGCGCAGAGAGTATCTGAAGAGAAAATTTCGAGAAGCGGAGACTCCCGTGTTTAAAAGCAGGGGAGTCTCAGTTTATTTTTTACAGTGCGGCCATTGTTTTTTAATTTCTTCCAGCTGTGTTTCTTTCATCTGTCAGGTTCGTTTTAGCAGCGATCTGTACTTTTTTACCGGAGAATGCAATTCCAAATTGGATGATAGAAGTAATTCCAGCTGCCTGCAGTTCTGTATGATATGCCCGGTTGTCAATCTGCTGCAATGCAGCGGCGGAAAGCTTTTGGAGCTGCTCATCAGAGCAGTTTTTGCCAGCTTTCAGTTCGATCAGGATACCGGGCAGATGAATATTTACTGGCATCATTTGTATGTCAAAGCGTCCTTCGCCGGACTCACGATTCGATGTAACCCGGTAGCTGTTATCCATTACGGCACACATGCCAAGCATCAGTCCATGATAAAATGCTTCATTGGAAGCATCGTGAAAGCTGATACTCTGAATAAGAAAATTCTCCAAAGCCTTCTGCAGTTCACGGGTATCCATCTTGTAGATTGCTTCCTGAATAGCAGTAGCAGCGGAACGTGGGATTACCGATTCCAGTAGAGAGAGGATTTCTTTGCTGTAAACAAAGGAAATCTCTTTATTCGGCAGAGCTACTTCACACATATAATCTTCTCCGTAAGACGAATCGGCATGAATTGCTTTCAGGTATCCGGTTACGAGGAGAAAACTGTATACGGATGACGGATCATGCTGCAGCTGAGGATAAATCACATTGGTGTCAATATGGGTAATGAAGGACTTCCCCTGCATCAGCAGCTCCAGGCGCTCGGTAATGTCCGGAGTGGAGGCCTGTAATATTTCACGGATAATATCGTTGCTTCCGGTGGACTGCCAGAATGCTTTGGGATGGCAGTTGTTGCTGAAATAGCTAATAACAGACCAGGGGTTAAACATATCCGTCTGACCGAAACGATAGCCGTCGTACCAGTCGCAAATCTCCTGGTATTTTTCTGCCGCGTCATAGTATTGCGCCATTTCCTGCACTTCACCGGCAGTAAACCCAAAATATTCGCTGTAGCGTTCATCCAGGATGGAGTTGACTTTCAGATTGTTCAGTCCGCTGAAAATGCTTTCTCTGGCAACACGAAGGATACCGGTCAGAAAGCCGAAACTCAGGTGGGAATTATCCTTCAGTGCGCCGGAGAACAAGTTGCGCATAAAGCCGACTACGGGATCATAAAAACCGTGCAGATGTCCCTGCTGAATCGGGGTATCGTATTCGTCGATAATGACAATCGGTGCAATTCCATAGTGCTTGTGCAGGTAAAGCGTAAGAAGGTGCAGTGACATCTGGTAATCCACTGTGTTTCCATTTCCCGAAGCCAGCCGGGAGAATTGCTCCTTTTCATAGGTGTTCAATACCGGGCTGGAGGAAAGCTCATTATGGCGGAGAAATTCCATGGAAATTAGCTGGCAGAGTGTCAGATAGGTTTCTTCCCAGGAAGGACACTTCACATCCTTAAATGAAAGGCTGATAACGGGATATTTCCCCTGATGGCTGCGATACGGTTCTCCGCAGAGCCAGATTTTTTTATCCTGAAAATAACAGGAAGTATCGGAATCGTTTTTCTCAAAAAAAGTGCGAAGCATATCCATGTTCAGCGTCTTGCCGAAACGGCGGGGACGTGTGAACAGTGAAACTTTAGGGCGCTCATCCAGAAAATCTTTAATCAGAAGAGTCTTATCAATATAATAATAATTCGTGCAGGCTTCACGATAATCGGATATACCAACCGGTAATGGTTTCTTTACAGGTGATACTTTCATGGCATTCCTCCGCGGGATTCTTTGAGAATATTATAACCTCTGTTTGGAAGAAAAACAATTATGGAATTTATGTAAAAGAAAACAAGAAATGGATGAACAGAAATTTTATCTATAAGAAAAAGGAAAATGCTAAGAAAGACTTGAAAAAAAGTAGAAAATATGATATGTTCTTAGTGACATAAATACTATAATAATAGCAAAAAATGTGGGGAGAAAAAATGAAGCTTTTGGATAAAAATGAACTGACTGGCAGAGAAAACATGGTTATGAAATGTGTGTGGGATCATGAAGGCGATATCTCAGCAGTTGAGATTCAGAGAGCGTTGAAGGAACAATTTGGGATTGATTTTGAGCGTTCTACCATTACAACTTTTATTCTTCATCTTCGCGAGAAAGGATATCTGGATTTATATAAGGTAGGACAGGTTTATTATTATAAGCCACTGGTAAAAGAAGAAGATTACGTTAAGAAACAGACGAAGAAATTTATGAATTTCTGGTTTGACGGTTCAGTATCTGCACTTTTAAGCGCATTTACGGGGGATGAGTCAGAAGACTTGAACGAAGAAAGTATAGATCGGATTCAGTCAATGATTGATGATATGGAATAGTACACAGATGGGAAGCCAATGCTCCCATCTTTTTTTTTGAAAAAATGTTTGATAAAAATAGAAATAAAATATTGCAAAAGTATAAAAGATATGATATTGTAAGATGAGAAATATGCTATAAAAATAGCAGACAAGAAAATGCAAAGGATAAAATGATAGGGAAAGATACTGATGACATGGACGAATAATTTTTTTCTGATTCTGACATTGACAGTTACGGCATCCTGTTTTTTAGGCTTATGGAGTTTAGGAGAGAAAAAGTGGGAGAAGGATGGATGGACGGCGCTGGCTTCGTATCTGCTGTATGGAGTCGTTCTTCTTCATCTGGTTCCGGTTGCGTACATCATTATCATGAGAAGTATGGTCAATTCGGATGGAAGTATGGTTGGAATTGCATTCGAAATGACAGGAAAAGTGAAGAAAATAACAGGATTCAGTGGGTTCTGCTGGATTATTGGAATGGCGGCATTTTCGTTAAAATATGTCCTGGATGAAATATTTCTGATCGGGCTGCAGTTTCAATGTGTTCCTGGACGGAAGCGTGAGAAGGAGATCCTGGAACGTTGCTGCCGTACTCTTAAAATTCACAGAAGAATTCGACTTTATCAGGACTGTCGGATTCGTGTACCAATGATAAACGGGATTTTCTTTCCACAGATATATCTGCCGGAGACAGAAATATTTACAGAAGAAGAACTGGAATGTATTTTTCTTCATGAACTGACACACTACCGACATGGAGATATATTGTTTCGAAAGCTGACAGCGCTTGCAGGATGTGTTCACTGGTTTAATCCAATTGTTCGAAAGAAACTTTATCGGTTTGTTGCTGAGTACAGTGAGGCTCACTGCGACGGCACTGTCTGCAGAAAGTATGTAAATCCCCGGCTATATTGCAGTGTATTGTTAAAAGCAGCGCAGATGCGACCGAAGAAAGCGGTCTCCTTTATGGCAGCCGGATTGTGTGAGGACAGTACAGGCATTGAGCGAAGAATTCGACGGATTAAACGAATGAAAGAACAAGGAAGAAAAAATCTGTCGATATCTATCGCTTTATCTGCGCTGATAATTGCAGCGGGAAGTATGATTACATATGCAACAAGTTATGGAATTGTGGAATTCCATGAGGAAATTTATAATGCCACTGTGATTGAGATTGAGGATAACAAGGAAAAAGCAGACATGACAGAATATATTATGCAGGAACCATTTCCGGGAAAGATAAAGGAAGGAACAATAGAAAAAGAAAAAATGGAAACAGACCCGAATTCAAATTTTTCCAGAATAGAATGGAAACTGGAACCCGGAGAGGTAATCGTGTCACCCAAATTTGTTAAAACAGAGGAAGAAAATATTAGTATGTCCTTCTTCCTTGAGCCGGAGGATATTAAAATCCGCGGAGGTATTATTGATAAAAAAGGAATGAAATACTACATTGAAGAGAAGGAACTTCTGTGGCATGATTTTGATCTAAAAGAATGTGGAGACTATCAGGTATTTATAGAGAATATTTCAGATGTTTCCATACAAATATATGGCTTTTATAATTGAATTGCAAAAACAAAAAGAATTTAAATGCTCCAATCAGGCATTTAGAAATAAAAACAAGAGGAGAAAACAATATGAAAGAAACGAAAAGCAGCAGAAGAAGAGTGAACAAGACAGGGGCAGCGGTAATGGCAGCGGCATTAGTGATAGCTTCTCCGTATACTGTGGTATTTGCAGAAAATAAGTCTGCTGTAAATGAGAAAAGCAGTCAGGCCGAATACGTAGAGATGAAGGAAGAGGGAAATCTGGAATATATCGAGTGGGAAGAGCCGGATGAGAAAATTTTTGATGGAGATATTTTTCGCTATGCAAGATCGGACTATTCGACATTCAACTGGACAGTGAAACCGGATACTTTGATACAGTCTGCGGGGAAATATAAAAACGTAGGGGACAGTATTTCTGTAGCGGTAGATGTAACGCCTGGTGATGCAACCATCCGGGTGGGGATTAAGACTGTTGATGGAATGAAACGATATGTGAGAGGCGAATCAACAATACGTCATACATTTAACATTACTCAGGCTGGGACGTATAAGGTATTTGTCGAGAACACAAGTGAAGTAACGGTAACTGTAAATGGTAGTTATAAATAGCGCATTAACTAATACTATAACAAAAACAAAATAGAGAAAAGGGAGAAAAGAGAGGAAACTGTGTATGAACAATAGTGGAAAGCGCTATCGGGATTTGTGGAAGCGGGTGCTGGTGTTTGCTTTGTGTGCCTCAATCAGTGCGACCACGATTTTCCCGGACAATGGTGTTGCATTTGCAGCCAGTCTTGAAGATGCGGTAGCGACAGAAGAAACGAGAGCCGCAAATGAATATGCAGAGGCAACAGAAGATTTCTGTTAAAATCCTGAATTCCGCAAATCCATCTGGATCTGTGATTCAGACGGATGCGGCCTATACGTCGGATGGAAATTACGTCGCGAGCGTTATCGATGCCAACCGAAACAGTACAGCATATACCTACGAGGAAAACAAAGGTACAATGCTTACGATGCGTGAACCGGGAGAGACGTTTACCACGCGGACACAGTATCAGTATGATTCCATGAATCGTCTTACGCAGGTTGGCAAGATCGTCAGCAATATCGGTGTGGGAGCTACCTATGTTCATGCGGATTATACGTATGACGGCGACCGGCTGAAGACGATTTTCCATACGAACAACGCGGATGAAGGAACGACCTATACGTTTTCCTATGGGCCTTTTGACCTGCTGACGAAGGTGGCAGTAGGAAATCATACGTTAGTTACCAACAGCTATGACACAGCCGGGCATACTTTTAATAAGATGCAGGAACTCTATGGAAATGGGAATCGTGCAGTCTATACGTATGACAAGAACAGCCGTCTGACAGCAGTTACTTATGATGGCAGTAATTCACATCGGATTGAGTATGCTTACGACAGTGAAGACGGTCTTGGGATTGTAACGGATAAGAGAAATAACCTGACGCATCGTTATCTGTATGACCTTTCCGGAAGACTGACCTCCATCACGCAGAACGGAAGTTCTTATCGTAGACAGGAATTTTTGTATGATGATAAAAACAACCTTAAAGGATATGATGAGGTAGTAGGCAGTGAACCTTTCAATGCCCGCTATTATTATGATAAAGATAATCGTCAGAATCATTATAATATTGGAAGCATTGATCAGTACTGGGAGTACGACGGATATGGAAGAAACTATGAAATCCGGACGCTGCTTGGGGAAAAGCAGGTACTGAAGACAACACTGTATCATGAAGTTCCAGGAACGAATTATGTATCTACGCGGGTGATCAGCTGGAAGAATGAGAGCTGTGCCAGCGGAACCAGGCAGTTTGATTATGCTTATGACAGCAGCGGGAACATTACTATGATGCGAATCGGCGGGAAGAGCACGATGTATC
>JABLTL010040991.1_pt1 | contig 11973 bp, 16 predicted proteins | sample 7160151 | NCBI WGS metagenome assembly JABLTL01 (sample SAMN14651223, study PRJNA627086) | human gut metagenome | isolation source: feces | host: Homo sapiens
TAATATTAAAATATACATAAAGTAATTGCCGAAAATCCTTGACAAAACAATTTTTATCTGCTATCATTATAAATGAAAGGTGTATAAACCTTTCAGCTATTCTTTTTAAGGCGGCGGAGAATCAAAACGCATTAGTAAAGGTGGGTGCCACCGGCGAGGAGTCGGCCGCCGAACTGCACCGGGTGGATCCGGGGTGCGACTTCTCCGCCGACCGATTATGAAGTATTACAGTTTAAGAAAATGTTTAAGTTATAATCGATATCTTAATATTTTAATTGGCGGCCGAGGTATAGGAAAAACATATCAGTTAAAAAAGTATGTGATTGAACAGTTCCTAAAAAGCAAAAAGCAATTTGTATGGCTTCGCCGGTACAAGACAGAAATTAAAGAAGCCACGGACGGATTTTTTACAAAACACAAAAATAACTATCCCGACCACAAATTTGAAATCAAAGGAAAAACCGCCTATATAGACGGCGAGCAGGCAGGGCGATTCATCGCACTGACGAACGCCGATATATTAAAAGGTTCCGATGACTTTTCAGCAGTAACAACAATAGTATACGATGAATTTATAATCGACAATAAATCATCATTTCGGCGATACCTCCCGAATGAATTAAGAGTGTTTACCGATCTGCAAGAAACAATATTCCGAACGCGCCAAGATGGAAAGGTTTTCATGCTGGCAAACGCCCTGTCAATGGTAAACCCATACTGCTTGGCCTTTGGAATAAAATTTCACTATAGCCCATTATTCAAAAACGATTTAATATACGCCGAAATGCTAACCACAACAAATGAATTAGCATTCGCAAAAGCCACAACACCGCAAAACAAATTAGCAACAAAATATCTACCCGAATATAACGATTATGCCAATAATGAATCATTTCTTAACGATGACTATTCACAAATCGAACGAAAGCCAAAAGATTCAATTCAACTTTTCAACATTAAAACAAATAACAATATAATATATTTTTTCTTTGCTTCCAGTTCGCAAGCATTATACGCCTGTCAATCGGGCGACCCTAAGACAAATCCATTAAGTGTAAACAAAATAGCAGAAAGCAACCGCCCGCACGCAGGAGCCGAGATTAAGAAGATAAAGTCCTTTGCAGTGGCGGGGCGATTGTTTTTTGAAAATTTACAGATTAAAAGTGAAGTAGAGAAAACAATATATAACAGATTATGAAAGGAGTAAAACAAAATGAGTTTATCTGTCGAGCAAATCAAAGAAATTGTTGACCGTGTTGCAAAAGCTGAAGATGTAACCGAGATCGGCCCCGATCTTGCAACAATCACCGATACCTTTGTTGACTACGCAAGCGAGATTGAGCGCCTGACTTCCGACAATGCCAAACTTGTCGAGGACAATAACCGTATCCGTGAGATCAACGGCAACTTGATGATGAAAGTTGGCGAAAAATTAGAGGTTGACAAACCCGAGGACAACCCGCCCGCCAACGATGAAAAAACACCTGATGAAGTAATTGAAGAATTAAAGGAGGAAGAGTTTTTCGATGAGTTCTAATAAGAAAATGACCGAAGCCGCAAGAGCGCAAAAAACATTGAATGCCGTTCGATCCATGATGACTGAATCCGCGCAGAACGATGTTCCGGTTCTTGTTGAGGGTGATGACATTAGCAAATTCGCAAACCCGATTTTGAATTATAAGGCGCATACGAATGAATTTATTTCTGTCTTGGTAGATAGAATCATGTTTACCGCAGTGGAAGTAAAGCGCTATACCAACCGACTTGCGCGGTTGAAGAAAGGCCGCCCTTATCCGTTGGGCACCGATGTTCAGCAAACTTATGAAAACCCTGTCACCCCCATGGGCTACAATGGTGAGAATTTGTCCGGTATTTTGAAGCTGTACAAGGGTGACACCAAGGTAGCCTATTATAGCAGAAACCGGCAGGATGTGTTCCCGCTGTCTATCAACCGCGAGGAATTGATGGGTGCTTTTGTATCTTACGAAAAATTTAACCGTTTCGTATCTGCAAAAATCAACGCTGTTTTCTCCGGCAATGAAATTCGCGAATTCAATTTGTTCAAGCAGGCCATTGTTGACGCCTATTCAAACAATATTATCCTTGGCCGCAAAATGGCAATGCCCGCCACGAAAGATGAAGCGGAAGATATGGTAGCAACAATTCGCGAAACTGCCATGAACATGACTTTTCCGTCAACTGCCTACAACAACTATATCAATCAGCCCGGAGCAGTCGGTGATCCTGTGGAAACATGGTCGGAAGCTGATCGAATTGTAATTATTATTCGCTCCGATTTGATTAACAAATTGGGCGTAAAGGTTCTTGCAATGGCTTTCAACATGGCCGAAGCCGATTTCCGAAACAATCTTATTGTTGTCGATTCTTTCGACTATGACAATTATAACCTTGAAAGCAGAAAGCGCACCGGTAAAACCTTGTCCGATATTGGTTTTGTGATTTGTGATGAAGCCTTGTTCCAGGTGTATGATAATATTCAAACCGCGGCGGAGGATTTTATCGGTTCTTCCCTGACCTGGCAGTATTTCTTCCATGTGTGGCAGATTTACGGCATTTGCCCCTTTGCAAACGCCATGGTATTTGAAGTGCCGAAAGCGGATGCTTTGCAGGATTTGACAATCACCGACTTTCATAATCCAAGCGGTGAAAACTTTGTTGAGCTGAAAGCGGCAGACGCAACGCAGACGGTTGATTATGCAACAATCCCCACCGATTACAATGTGAATGCAATGCGTCTTGAATTTGAGCAGGTGCTTGAAAGCGCGGCAAAAGATAAAATCACCGCTGAAACGCTGGCTGATTATGTAACGATCACCTTTGATCCCACCGCAAAAACAATCACTTTCACCGGCCATTCAACCGCCGATAACACGCACACGGCAACGGTTCTTTGCAATATTATTGCCGATGGGGTAGCAACCCCGGTTGCGGTGGTTGTAAATTTTACAGTTTAACCGTTATGTTGAAATACAAAAAATTCAATCATGACGGTAGCCTTGAATTTGATTGCCCTGCCGCCGGTGATTATGGGATAAATTTTATTGAAACTCCACCCGAAACAGAAGCAAGCGATACAAGAACCGTTCCCATTCTTTCCGGTGAAACCTACGGAAAGACAGAAAAGATAGATGGGTTGTTACAGCTTGTTGATGTTGCATACGACAATGGAGAAACTGGCACTTTTGAACCGCTGGGGTACAATGCGCTTTCGCAAGTGAGCGCCAATGAGTGGATCAATCGTGGTTTTTATGATTTGGATGTATCAATCGCCGGTGAAAACAATAATCAATTCAAGGTCACAGTAAAATCAACCTATCTTCACGGTGTTGCTGGATTCCTTGACTTGCCCCTTATTTGCACTTATTGTTTATATTTATACGATAATAAAGCAAATATTATAGGCAAATATGTTTTCAGCATTCGCGTGACGAAAAAAACCTAAAAGGAGTAAAGGCAATGGCAGTAACTAACCCAACAACACGATTGGATCTATTTACAGTTCCATGGGGCAAACCCGAGGAATGCCACGCCATTGTTGATTTCCCAACGGCGGCGGCGCAAGTCGCCGCCTTTGATGATTTGGCAGCAAAAGGAGTTAGCGCAACAAAGTTTAACTATATCAAAAAAGATCAAGCGTTCAGGATCGAGGGAAATTTTGCGCGCTTTGAAGCCTTTAACTACTGCCGCTATCAAAACCGCGATTTTGTAAATCGTCAGGGAAATAAAAAATGGTATTATGCTTTCATCGACCGTGTTGAATATATCGCGCAAGACATTGCAATGATTTATATTACAACCGATTATTGGCAAACCTACCAATTCAATATCACTTACTATAAATCCTTAATCGCCCGCGCACATGTGAAAAAAAGCGAGGACACCGTTGGCCGATGGCTTCAACCGGAACCGGTGGGAGCACCTGCCGACTATGAAAAGCAAATATCGTTATTCGATGAAACAGAATGGGCGCCACTTTGGACAATGGTATCCGTTTCAAAGCCCGGCAACCCTTGGGTTTACGGTGGTTATGGCGATGGGTCGTTAATGACCGGGCAATATAGTTGCTTTATTCATCAAGCGGACGATATACAAAAGTTAATCAATGAATTTGCCGGAGAGGTTGACCGCAGGCAAGATATTTTAACATTTAAGTGTTTACCGCGTTGGGTTTATCAAACATTAAAAAGTGGGGGCTGGTTAAACTCTGTTTCGGCTGGTGGGGTTAATTTTGAATACATTTCAACTAATTATCTTTGCACACAAACGGCGAATGCGGGGTTGAGTGGATCAACGCTTGCATGCGGATATACACCGCGAAACAAAAAAATGCTAACTTCCATGTGCCGAGTTTATGTTGTTTACAATTATAACGGCTTCAGTCAACCGTTACGCCCTGAATTTATTTCGGGGAATTCAATTAAGATGAAGATTGAAATGAAGCCGATTGCAACAAATGTTTTCAAGTTGAAATTTACGAATTATGCTATGCCGGCTGAATCAGTGTTCGATGTGCCATACGGATGCGAAATGCAAATCGGCTACAATGAAAATGGAGGTGTTCAAGGAACACTTAATCGTTTTGGCTCCGTGTTGAATGCGGCGGGGGCTGTGGCTGGTAGTGCCGTAAGCCTTGGGGCAAATATTGCAACCGGTAATGTTGCCGGAGCGATCAACTCCGGGGTTGGTGCAGTTGGTTCTATCTTCAATGCTTCAAGAGATATTGCAAGCGCTTTTAATTCAAAAGTGGCAACAAAAGGTTCGCAAGGTGATTCAACTTCCATTTCAAGCGATAACTGTGTTTTTAGGTTGGTTGACTGTTCCCCTTTATACAATGAATGCGGACCGATTGATGATTTTTTGGATTTGTATGGCTATGCAATTAACGAGTGGGGTAAAATATCCAGTTGGAAAGATACCCGGAGCAAATGGAACTACTTACAAACAGTTGATTGCAATATCAAAGTAAATGCACCTGCACCGGAAGCCGCTTCAATCCGTAGTATGTTTAACAATGGCGTAACAATTTGGCATTCCATTTCAGATTTTGGGAATTATTCCCTTGATAACAATTAAAAAGGGAGGGATAATAATGGAAAATCCTGCAAATACAAAGCCCTTTGCGCTGTATCACAGTCCAGCCACAAACGGAACTTTTGCCGGGCAATTCAATTCAATCTTAACTGCAACAGAATTAAACCAAATTTATCAATGCTACTTTATGAATATTGCCGCCACAGTTTTTGAGTGGGAAAACTTGCCGGAAACGGTGGACGCTGATTTTTTAGAATTTGCATTGATTCAAGACGGCAAGGCCGCGTTCTGCAACGATCGCGACCGAGGTTTTTTAGGGTTGCGCGCGGCAGATCAATCTGTGTTGAATCTGTATGGTTATCCGGTAAAGATCAATGGCTATGGCATAAACTTCAACCAAGAATACAATGCAGACGAATTTGTGCTGATTAAAAATAATCCAATGTGGACACCAACTTTATTTTACATCAATTATTTTGTGGATAAGATCGCAAAAACCCAACAAATCATTGATATAAATGTAAATGCCCAGAAAACGCCGGTTATTCTAAAAGGCACTGCAAATCAAAAGTTAGCCCTTGCAAATCTATTTTCAAAATATGACGGCTCACAGGGGTATATATTCATTGACAAAGACAATGATTTCAACGATTGTTTTGGAAGTGTAAACACCGGCGCGCCGTTGGTAGCAAAAGATCTTTATACCTTACTTGAAAGTTATAAAGCTGAATTTCTTTCGTTTCTTGGTGTTAATAATGTGCAAAACGAAAAAGCGGAACGCCTTATCACCGATGAAGTAAATGCAAATAATCAATTTGTGTCTATTAACTTGGAAACCATGTTATATGAACGGAAAAATGCTTGCAAGCAGATCAATAACCGGTTCGGGTTGGATATTTCTGTAAAACCTCGAGTACAAAGCGAAATTATAGAAAGCGACAAACCCGCCTTTGATGATGGCGCAAATCCTGACGCTGAACCGCAGGGGGTGGAGTAATGGCACGATATACCACAAGTTTGGAAGTTGTTGTAAACAATTTATGTAAAGATAGAAACGAGGGATTATATAACCGCGTTGATTCAGCGCGAGAAAAGATCTTTAACTTCTACTATCCAACCCCGCAGAAAATAGAAGATTTCAAACGATATTTTGAAACTCTTTTTATTTTTCATTATTTAACTGACGAGTTTGCTTTTGAAACATACAATCTATGGAAAGTAAAATTGCAAGCTAAATCTATGGAAGTCATGCCCGGCTATGCAAAAGCCTTTGACGGATTCGCGCAAATGACCACAGATTTGGCGGTTGCAAATCAAAAATTCAACCGCAAAACGGATTCAAGCGCCACAGGTAAAAGCAAGTCAACCGGTTCTTTCTCAAATCAAAACGATTCCAATTCAACTATGCGTGGGGCGGCAAGTGATCTACCCGGAAATATGCTGAAAGCGAAAGACTTCAACTCCATTGAATACGCGGACCGCGCCAACCTTGATACGGCTTCCAACAAAGCAACGGATAAAGGATCAAACACCAGCGCCAACGACACCACAACCAAATCAAACCAAATCGAAACAATAACCGGTTTAACAATGCCTGCCGGGGAAGTGTTCCGGCAATTCAAAAATGAAGTAAACGGTCTTTATTCGGAATTGCTTGACGAGTATAAAGACCTATTCATGCCGTTATGGTATTAAGGAGGTAAATATGAATTATCCAAAACCCGATGTTGACCCGATCGCGGTGCTTCGGCGGTTTTATTGCAACCGCATTCTGCCACAGGTCTACGATGATTCCTTGTCTTTTGAAGAATTGCTTTATGGCGTTTTGAAAAAGATGAATGAAGTAATTGAAAAAGTAAACAGTTATGATGAGTTGATAAAATATGTAATTGATTTACTTGAAAACCTTGATAAACACATTAAGGAAACGGTTACGGAACAGTTACAAAAATGGTACGATGACGGCACACTGAAAGAAATTCTTGCCGTGATCTGTGATCCCTATTTTGATGAATTCCGGAAAGAAATTGCCCAACTGAAAAAAGATTTTGTAACCTTCAAAAATCAACCGCATTCAACCTATATTGATTTTGAGCGGTGGCTGTTAGGTTGGACTTATCGCGGGGAAAATCTCGCCAACGCTGAACAGGAAACAGAGCGTTACCCAGTGAACCAAGGCGGGGCGCGCTATACCATTGGCGGCAACCATTATTATGCCTGTGCTTTTGTGCCCCGGGGGCACACCCTTGAATTGCACCCCACCACGGCTGCGGTGGTTGTATTCAACTATTCAAACGGTGCCCAGGTGACCCGCCGAGATATTGAGGGTTTAGGCCACGCCAATTCAATCGTTTATAATTCAAAAAGAAATAGTCTTTTTATTGCTACAAGCGAATTGAACGGCGCGCCCTCTAAGACGATTTTTGAATTGAACCCTACCACGCTTGCAACCATTCAGAAATATTCAGCGCCTGCCGGGTACAATGAAAGCGCTGTATCTTCTGTTGCTTACGATCAAACCAACGATCAAATGTACATTTCACAAGGTCTGAATGTATATGAATGGAATCCGGCAACAAACACCGCTTCAAATATGGTGGCGCTTTCTAATCCCGGGTTTGACTATACCATGCAGACTGTCAAAGCAAATGCAACCGCTTTTGTAATGCTCACTTATTCACCTAACACGATTCGCATTTACGATAAAGCGGGGGTTTACCTTCGGCAATTCACCATTCCCCAATATTTGGACAATCAGCGTTTTTGGTCGGGAGAGTTTGAGGATTTAACTGTAAATGATAAATTCTATGTGTATGCCAATTCGCAAGGTATAACTGCCGTTAACCCCACGGATTCAATGGTTTCTATTTGGCGCGGATCGCTATTGCAGGGTACACCGTCTTCCATTAAACAGACCACCACGCAGGGGCAGGGCGTTGGATATTCCAGTTTTAATAATATTGTTTACGTTGATAAGGACGCGGATAGCGGCGGAATATATCACATGAACCGGTCACCTGATGGCACAAAAGGCAATCCGTTCAATCAAATCTTTCAAGCCATGGACTTGTTGGCCTGCCCAATTTATCACCAAGAGTTAGAAATACGTGTAAAAGGTACAACTGGATCCTACCGATGGTTTAATATTGCAAACGGCGGCAATATTTACATTTCAGGTCGGTACACTTCCAACGATCCGCCAACCACAAGACCTAAATTGATGGGATTGGTGATTCACAACTCAAACAGTGTAACATTGGACAATTTGGAGATTGCAAATTCAAACACCAATGAAGCAAATTTGCCCCATACAATCCGCGCGGTAAATGTGAATAAATTGATTTGCAATGATGTTGAGTTGATTTATTCATCCGGAAAAACTGCCTACAATATGCTGAACACAACCCTGGTTCTTTCCAGCGGCGGTTCCGGCACCCTGAAAGAATGGCCGAATACACCTTGCATTCGATTGCAAAGAGGTTCGCAGCTTTACGGATACGAAAAACATAATATTGGTGTAAACCTTGAATCCGATAACGCGCTTATTTGTCAACGGAAAATCTGTGATGCGCAGAACAGGACTTCCGGCACGATTGACACACGCTCCGATGGCGGTGTACAAATTTGGTCGGCTGAAATGATTTCAAACCTTGTCCAGCATTCAAGCAGGATCGGCGTTCGGTATCACTCCAGCGCTTCCGGCGTTGAACGGATCCAATATTTCTACGGATTCAAATCAGGAGAGGCGTTTACAATGCTAGTCACTGAGGGTTCAAACTCAATTAAGGTTGCTTTTGACGGAAGCAGAGCTTTCACCGTGTCGGACGCAAACGGACTTGTCGTTGACGGAATTGTATTCGAGGGGTGAGTATAATTACAGTTGAACAATTGACTATAATTCTGTCGTCCGCGGTCACGCTGGTGGGCACCTCGCTCACCGCGTGGCTTGCCAATTCAAAAACTTTGTACAGAATTAAACAGCTTGAAAAAAAGCAAGAACAGTACAACAATTTACAACAACGGGTTGCTCTGCAAGAACTGCGCCAGCAGGTAGCAGATCACCGCATACAAGATTTGGAGGATAACGTAAAATGAAAAATGTTTCAAAAGATACCATTATACGCACATTCGTGACTTTTGTTGCGCTTGTTAATTCAGTTTTAACGATGATCGGCAAAAACCCGCTTCCGTTTTCAGATGATGATGTTTATTTGTTTTTTTCCACACTTTTAACAGTGTTTTCCACAGTTTGGGCGTGGTGGAAAAATAATAGCTTCACTTCTTCGGCCATTGCCGGTGACATTGTTAAAAATGAAGCAAAAGAAAAGGGGTACACAGATTGACCTACCATCAATTTTACAACTCATGCAAAGGCAAGTTAATTGATTTTGATCACGTATCCGGTGCCCAGTGCGTGGATTTGGCTAAGGTTTACTTAAATTCCTGCTTTGGCATTAAACCTGGAGCGTGGGGAAATGCGATTGATTATTATACCAATTATTCCGCACATAAAGCCCTTGTTACAAATTTTGAAAAAATCGCAAACAATCCTACTTTTGTACCATTAAAGGGTGACATTGTTGTATGGGGGACAAAAATATCCCCTTATGGTCACATTGCCATTGCTACCGGGAACGGAAACACAAAGTGGTTTGAATCTTTCGATCAAAACTGGCCGCGCGGTTCTGCCTGCAAAAAAGTAAAGCATACATATAAAGGGGTGCTTGGTGTGCTTCGGCCAAAAATGCGCGGTGCTATTTTTGACTATCCCAAGCCAAAAATCGGATCGACAATCACATTGGCATACGTGCGCGGCGTTTACAAGGGTGCAGGCGCGAACACCGGACGGAAAAAGATTAAGGATTTGACTTCCGATGGGAAAAAACATTGTTTGAATCGTGACGAGAAAAACAATATTGCTTACCTAAAACGCGGAACAAAATGCACTATTCTTGAATTGGTTTACAAAGGTAATAAAAATATTTGGGCGCGGATTCCCTCCGGATGGATTTGCATATACGATTATAATATTGCCTGCAAACGATACAAATAAAAAAGGCCCGGGGAGCAATCCCCGGGTTCTTTATTTTTTAGCTGAAAAATAAGATTCGCACTTCCGATATGTTTTGAATGGTCGAAAACAATTCATCATTACAATAGACACATTTTGTTAAAAGAAATTCGTTGAATTTTATTTGAATGTTGGTGCCGACAAATGTGGCCCCGGAAAAAGTTTTTAATTCAAGCACCTTGTAACCTCGATCCGCAAGGATAGCTTGTAATGCGGTTGACACTGATGGTTGCATTTTCTCACCTTCTTTGACTTTTTCATACCTCACTATTAAGCCAACACTCAATTTCAGTGGTGCAACAAAATATCCCCTTGCATAAAGGACAATCTTTGCACCTGTTTGCATTACACAGATCTGTTAATTTTTCAAGAAATTCTGCCATTTCTTCAACCGTCATGTTTTTGATTTTTTCATAATTTGTCATTTTTCATACCTCGCTATTACATTTCTTGCCGCGTGAATTGATTTTGCGTTTGCGTTCATTTTGAATGTTAACGTCACAACATTTTTTTCTTCGTGCACTTCAATTAGATAGCGTATCAAATCCAAAGCGTTTGAAAAGTAAATAAGAGATCGCATACCGGTTAAGGTGTTTGGCGCTGTTAGCGTTATTTCTTTTTGGCCTTTTAATACCTGATTGATAAATGAAGCAAAAAACCTCTCAAATGGCTTTTTTATTTCTCCCTCCATGTCAAAGCATTTTTCAGCCCAAGCAAATTGTTGTTTAATTAAAAATCGAATCACTTTTTACACCTCGTTAATATTATAGATTGTTTCGTCAAAAGATTCAATTTCACGCAGAATGGAAAAACGTTGATAATTGAACCGTTCATAAAATTTACAACCCAAACGGATCACATTATTATAACCATCCTCAAATTCATCAATAACCCTATCAACCAAATTTTGATAATCTACCGGCAATTCCTCATATTTTGCAACCTCATTCAATTCTGAATCAAAAATAACAATAGGCTTTTCAAGATCAACCCAATAAGCGGTTGCATAACCCTGTTCGTAGTGACGATCCCATCTTTTTTGAATAGTGTTTTTCATAATTTTACTCCTTTTAATTTAGTTGTTTCTTTCCTCATTTCTTGTCTTAATTATATCACAAATACCCAAATCTGTAAATAAATTTGAGCAAATTCGCCGAAATAATAGACACTGTTTATTAAAATCGTGTTCCGCGTTCGCGTATCTTGAATGAGGATTCACTTAACTCTACACCGCCTTGCACGGTTTTACTTTTCAGGATTCCAAAATATTCCTGTTCCGTGTTGAAATTGTCAAATGTGATTTGATTTTTTACTACTTCATTTTGCCCAAGACCTGCGGCCTTTACATCAAGATTGCCTTGCGCATCTTCTTCAATGTACAGTTTTGCACCAAGGAATTTAGCTCTTGAAAAACTGGACTCATGAGCCATGCAATTAAATTCTGTATCACTGATTTTGACTCCTACCGGTGGATCGTCACCTAACAAATGCAAACTGTCTGTATCGCAATAACAACACCGGTCAACGTTCTTTATGAAAAGAGTTTGAATAAACCGCCGGGCGTAGGCTGTCACGAATGCGGCCACAGGTACATACACTGTTTTAGCAGGTCGCGGGGTTTCAACTGTTTGATAGGCAAGAATTCCTTTAGCATTTATATAGGGGCGTTTGACAAATTTGTCGTTGCTTGCACCAAATTTCCCATATAATGAATTTAAAAACAATTTTGCAATGCTCCTTTTCCCTGCGTTCTTTTCAATGGTTGCCTGCATTTTCATTTCTTTGAAGTGATTGACATAATCAATGAAAATTAATTTTATTCAGCCAACGGGTATTTATGTATCTCTATA
>JABLTL010185947.1_pt1 | contig 11960 bp, 9 predicted proteins | sample 7160151 | NCBI WGS metagenome assembly JABLTL01 (sample SAMN14651223, study PRJNA627086) | human gut metagenome | isolation source: feces | host: Homo sapiens
ACGTAATATGGACAGGAAATGGACAAGCAAGTGTAAGGATATATACAGAAGAAGAGGGCTACCAAATAGAATGGCAAAAGAATGGAATAAGTGAAGGAAGTTGGACAAGAGAAGCATCAGGAGTAAAAGAAAAAACAATAACAGGATTAGTAAATGGAGACATAATATATGCAAGATTATATGATGGAGTAAGCAGTGGAAAATATGCAAATATAGAAGTAGCAGATAATACTCCGCCAGAAATAATACGATTTGAAGCAATAGAAGTAACATCTAGTAGTATAAGAGTAGAAGTGGAAGCAAAAGATGAAGAAAGTGGATTGCATGCAGCAGAAACATATCAATATTATTTAGAAGGTGAATTGAAAGAAACAAGTGAAGAAGCAATATATATATATGAAGGATTAAATTCAGAAAGAACATATAAAGTAGAATTAGTAGTAAAGAATACGGCTGGTCAGATAAGCAAGAAAAGTATTATAGTAAAAACAAAAACAGCAATACCAATAGAAGAAGTTTTAACAGCAGATAAAATAACATATGTAAATTTTGCTGATGCGACAGGAGTAAAAAGAAAATGTGTAGTATTATATGACAGTAGTTCGGAATATGGAATAGAAATAATAACAATGGATACAGTGAAGGATACATCGTATTACGGAAAGGCAGGTTATGATAATTATGTAAGCAACCTTAATAATGAAGCAAGTAAATATATAAATGATACGAGCTATGCAGATAAAATAAGAAGTGTAGGAAGTAGCCCAAGAAATGGAGGTGGATCAAGTGGTACTTATACAATAGACTTGGATCAAATGAATAAACTAGGAATACAAAATATAAGCAAAAAATACTGGTTAGCGTCGTACCATACTTATGGTGATGGCTCGCTCACGTATTACTATGTGAGATATATAAATAATAGTGGAAACTTGGCTGAAGAATCTTTATATCAAAAACCGTATTCGGGTAGTGGCGGCTACGCAAGTGAATATACATGTGGATTACGTCCAGTATTTCATTTGAAATCTGGAACTAAAGTTGTAGGAGGGGATGGAACAGAAGATAATCCATATGAGTTAGGAGTTTAAACTGATAGTTACATGAAAAAAATCCGCTCCAATACCTTGTAATTACCTACACAAATGTGATATAGTATAGCTATAAAAAGCTATACTATATTTTTTTAGTTTTATATTTTAGGAGGAATAAAATGAGTAGAGGAAGACGATATAGTGGAGAAGGCAAATTAAATATAAAAAAAGTTGTTGCAGTTTTAATAGCATTAGCTTTAATTGTAATAGTTGTAATATCTATTGCAAAACTTTTTGGAGGAAATAAAGTAGAAAGTAAAGTTGTTACAACAGAGTATTTTGCCGCATATTCAGAAGGAAAATGGGGAGTAATAGACTCTAAGGGAAAAGAAATAGTTAAACCTTCATATGATGAAGCAATTATAGTTCCAAACTCAAAAGAAGCAGTGTTTATATGCACATATGATGTAAATTACAATACGAATGAATATAAAACAAAAGCAGTAAATGAAAAGGGAGAACAATTATTCACAGAATATGATGGAATTAGAGCAATTGAAAATTATGATGTAAATAATAATTTGTGGTATGAAGATGATGTTTTAATAGTAACAAAAAATGGAAAATATGGATTAATAGATTTTAAAGGAAAAGTTTTAGCAAATTGTGATTATGATTCTATAACAGCTTTAAAAGGTGTTGAAAATACATTTGTTACAGTAAAAAACAGCAAAAAAGGTTTAATAGATAATATTGGTGCTATTATTGCAGATAATAATTATAAAGATATAAAACCATTAACAGATAAGGCACAAGACGGATATATTTTAATAGATGAAAATGATAAATATGGTTTAGTAAAGCCAGATAAAACAGTAATTTTCGAAAATAGCTATCAAGATATAAAGCCAATATATGGTGATAACAAATATGTTGTAAAACAAAATGGAAAATGGTCAGTAGCAGATAGGGATGGAAAATTATACTTAACAGGTGAGTTTGATAATATTACATCAATTAATGGGGAAAATGTAATTGCTAAAAAAGGTAATAAATATGGAGTGTTATCAACAGAAGGAGATATAGTAATAAAATTTGAATATGATGATATGTCTTATACATATGAGAACAATTACATAGCAAAAAAAGATAATAAATATGGAATTATAAATGTAGATGGAACAACAAAGCTAGACTTTAAATATGATAGTTTAATATATAGACAAACAGAAGGATTTTTTGAGGGAAGCACAAATACTAGTGTAGATAATGATTTAATAGATAGAAATTTTGCAGTAAAATTAAGTGGCATTATTTCAGAAATAAATGATGAAAATGGTTACATGATAGTTAGGATAGATGGAGAATACAAGTATTACAATTTTAGATTTGAGGAAAAAACAAATATAGAATTATTAAAGAGTAATACATTGTTTTTAAGTAAGCAAAACGACAAATATGGTTTTGTAAACAAAGACGGAATAGTTATAGTAGACTATATTTACGATGATGCTACAGAGCAAAATAGATTTGGTTATTCAAGTGTAAAGAAAGATGGAAAATGGGGAGTAATAGACTCAAAAGGAAAAGAAGTTGTAAAACCTCAATATACAATGGAAAATAATTCATTAATAGAATTTATAGATGAATGGCATTTAGGAGAAGATTTAAACTTAAATTATTATACAAAATAGTATACAATAATATTATTATGAAAACAAAAAAGTAAGGTTTATAGGTATTGCCAAAAACCTAAATATATATAAGGAAAGTGAAAAAAGCTTTGGAACTAAAGACGAGATATCAATATACGTACTTTATATATCCATATGTAATTGAAGAAAAAAATTATAGCAAATATTTGCTTAGGCTACTTAAAGATAAAAAGTGTACAATGAAAAAGTTTGATATAGCTAAAGATTTATCGATATACCAAAATTTTTTACCCAATATACGAAAGTTTATGTTTTGGAGTTTTAATTATACTAAACAGCAGATGAGAGAGTTGGAAAGTTTAGATAATGAGTTAAAAGCAAATATTTTAAGTAAATATCCTTGTACAATGTTTGATTATAATATAAAGCAAAATGTACAAGGAAAAGTTCAAAATGAAGATGGAATATATTTTGACATTACAAAAGTAGAGTTAATTTGTTTTAATACAGGGATATGTTTTTTATTATTTAAAACAATAATAGATGGTGAAAATAACAAATTTTCAGATGTTGTAAATTTTAATTATAAATTTAGAGATATAACATCAAAAGCAGATGAATTAAAGGAATTTGAGAATATAAAAATACAAACTAGTATTTTTAAAGATTCAAAAGATATAATAAAGTTTATTAAAGATATAACAGGAAATACAAGTTTAGCGGAAGATTTAAACATTGACCAAGAAAGATTTATAACATATTCATATGCGTGTATTTCACAAGAAGATTGGAATGATAATGTAGAAATAAAAACTATTGAAAAGTTATTTTTTAAATTTTTTAAAGTATTACCAGCTCATAAAGAATTAAATGACATAATAACAGAAGATTATTTTAATAAACCTCCAAATTCTAAATACATTAAATATGGGTTTTCAAATGTAGGAACAGCTTTACTTACGTCAGATATAGCTGTAGATAATTATACAAAATTGCCGTTTAGATTTGAGAATGAACAATTATATTTGTATATATTGTGTTTATATAAAAAGTTTTATTTGGCAAAAGTAAATTATGAATTAGATAGAAAAGACTGTCAGCAGGAATTTTTAAGTTTTACTAAAAACTTTTTAATAGAAGAAGTTTCAAATGATGAAACAGAAAGCTGTTTGGAGAAAAATTGGAGTGAAAAGCTAGACATAGACAGGATGTTTAATAAAATTAAAAATAAATATGACATGTTGTATAAAAGTACTAATGTAGAAAAAACAAAAATAAAACAAAATATAATAATACTAATTTTAATAGTAATAATGTTAACTATTTTATATGCACTTTTTTAAGCTAAAAATTGCTTAAAGGGTGCATATTTAATAATAAAGATGATGTTAAGTGTTAGTTTTAGTGATACAAGAAAGGGATAAACTTTGTATGATAATTAAAACAGGAATTGATATAATAGAAGTACCTAGAATACAAGAAGCAATAGAAAAATATGGGGAATTATTTTTAAATAAGATTTTTGACAAATCAGAGGTTGAATATTGTAAAAATACAGGAAAAATGGAATATCAACATTATGCTGCAAGATTTGCAGCAAAAGAAGCAGTATTTAAGGCAATTTCTAACTTAATAGATTATGAGAAACAAGATATTTGGAAAAATATAGTTATAAAAAATGATATAAAAGGTAGACCTTTTGTAGAGTTTTATGGGTCAATAGAATTTTTGAATATGGAAGTAATAAGTATGGACTTAAGTATATCACATATTAAAGATTATGCTATAGCAAATTTTGTAATGTTAATAAATGAATAAATTGTGAAAATAAATGCTTAAATTACGAGAAAAATGTGGAAAACTAATTTAATTAAAAGAGGTATAAAAATGAGTTTTTTTGAGCAACATGCACATTATAATGACGAGAAATTTAATGAAGACAGAGAAGAGGTTATACAGAAAGTATATAACTCTGGAGTAACAGGAATTGTAAATGCTGGTTATAGTGTAGAAAGTTCTATGCAAGCTATAAAATTAGCAGAGAAATATAGTTTTATTTATGCAACTTGTGGAGTTTCGCCAAACGATATTCCAGAGAGCAAAGAAGAAATTGATACTCAATTAAAAGAAATAAAAAAGTTTGCTAAAAGTAGAAAAAAAGTAATAGCTATTGGTGAGATAGGATTAGATTATTATTGGAATAAGGAGAACAAAGAACTTCAAAAATATGCATTTATAGAGCAAATAAAAATTGCAAATGAAATAAATTTACCAATTGTAATACACACTAGAGAAGCAGTAGATGATACATTAAACATTTTAAGAAATATAGTAAATGTTGTAAAACCAGGAGTATTTCATTGCTGTCCATTAAATAGAGAATTAGTAAAACAAGCATTAGAATTAGGTTTTTTTATATCTTTAGCAGGAGTTATAACATTTAAAAATTCAAAAAATGCAAATGAGATAATAGAAATGATACCAAATGATAGAATATTAATAGAAACAGATAGTCCATATTTATCGCCAGAACCTAATAGAGGAAAAAGAAACGACTCAAGAAATTTAGTTTATATTGCAGAAAAAATAGCAAATGTAAAAAATATTTCTATAGAAGAAGTGCAAAAAATAACTTTAGAAAATGCAGAAAAGTTGTATAATATAAAGATATTTTAAGAAATTAATAGATTTTAAAAATGAAAAATAGTATAATTATATTATAATTGATTTAAGGAGGTAATAAAATATGTCTATAGAAAAACAAAAATTATACAATGAAATAGAAACTTTACCAGAAGAACTTACAAATCAAGTTATTAATTTTATTGAATATTTAAAATTATCATATTTAGATGTAGAAGCTCCAGATAATGTAATGATTAAAAGTAAAAAAGATTTAAAAGGAAAATTGCAAAAAGGAATAGACGATATAAATGCAAATAGAGTGTATTCATTAAAAAAAGTTTTTGACAAAATAGATAACATATAAGAGATTGGAGCTTAATATGAAAAAATATATAGTTGAAGTAAGAATTGGACATGCTTTTATGGACTGGGAAAAGTATTTAAAAGATGAATAATTTATTATTTTAATATTAAAGTTATAAGAAAATAATTATAATAAGCCTAAGCTGTAAGCTTAGGCTTAAATATAGTTTAGCATTAATACAATATTAATATTACAAAATTTTTAAGAAATGCAAGAGTTATATATATTATATGCAATCTATTTTAAATTTCTAATTGCTTCAATTCTATCTTCAGTAGCAGGGTGTGTTGACCAGATATTGCTTTGCTTTTTCTTTCTTTCACCTTTAAATGGATTTACTATATACATATTTGCAGTTGCTTTGTTAGCAGTTTTTAATTCATCTGGGTCAGCAGAAATTTTTTCTAATGCGGATATTAACCCATCTGGATTTCTTGTAAGTTCTACCGCAGAGGCATCTGCCAAGTATTCTCTTCTTCTAGAAAGTGCTAGTTTCATAAGGTTACCGAAAATTGGAGCTAAAATTAAGCAGATTAATCCGATAATCATTAAAATGGGATTTCCACCTTTACTATCATTATCGTCTGAGCTTCCGCCACCCCAGAATAACATTCTAGATACAAAATCAGAAAGCATTACTATAAATCCAACCATTACAGTTACAACAGCAGATAATCTAATGTCATAATTTTTTATATGTGAAAGTTCATGTGCTACAACACCTTCTAATTCGTAATAGTCAAGTTTGTTTAAAAGTCCTGTAGTTACGCAAATAACAGAATGCTTTGGATTTCTTCCTGTTGCAAATGCATTAGGTTGAGGGTCATCTACAACATATAATTTAGGTCTATATTGCAATCCAGATGAAACCATAAGCCCATCTAATATATCTATTAATTTAGCATCCTCTTCTTCTGTAGCAGGTCTTGCATGATTAAATGACAATATAATTTTATCACTATAATAGTAAGAACCCCATGCAGATAATATAGAAAAGGCTAGTGCAATTATAATAGAAAAGGTGCCTAAGTCAAAAGCCATACAAATATAATAAACAATTAGTGTAATTACAATGATAAAAATACTTATTATAACACCTGTTTTTATTTTATTTTTTGTTATATCTTCATACATAATTAATCAATCCTTTAATAAAATTAATGCACAAAGAAGATTATTACTTTGTGCATTGTGTTTTAAAAATCTACTTTTACATTCTTTTTTGCTTCTTCGTTATCAACAACGAATAAATCTTCTGCTTTAAAGTGGAACATAGATGCAATAATATTTGATGGGAAAGTTTCTAATTTTGTGTTTAATCTAGTTACACTATCATTATAAAATTGTCTAGAATAAGCAATTTTATTTTCTGTTGCTGTTAACTCTGCTTGCAACTCAGAAAAGTTTTGATTTGCTTTTAAGTTAGGATAATTTTCTGAAACAGCCATAATAGTTTTTAAAGTTTCAGAAAGTTGATTGTCTAGACTAGCTTTTTCAGCAACTGTTTGTGCTTGTGACCAAGAACTTCTTAAGTCTGTAACTTTAGTTAAAACTTCTTTTTCATGTTCCATGTAACCCTTTACTGTTTCAACTAAGTTTGGAATTAAGTCAAATCTTCTTTGTAATTGTACATCAATTTGGCTCCAAGCATTTTTTACTCTTTGTCTTAAAGTAACTAAACTGTTGTACATAGCAATAACTGCAATAATTAAAACAACGATAATGCCTAATATAATCCAAAGTGCCATAATACTTCATCCTCCTAATAAAATTTAAATTAATCATAGCATATATGTATGATGTTTACAAGATAAAAATGTGAATTTATTGTGTAATTTCAATTACTTGTTTTTAAATTATAAAGATGGTTATACATCTGGTACACTTAAAGATATTGTAAATGAAAATGCTGGGACGGAAATTCTACAATAAAGAGGAATAATAGTAATAAATGAAAAAGATGTAGTTTCTCTTAAATTAATTTATAAAAAATAGTAATATTTTAAGTACAAGCCTCATATATTATTAATATAGGGGCTTATAAAATTTAGCTAAATAGGCAATAATGCAAGATGCTTGTAAGAGTAACATGTTAAGAAACTCCACAAAATTTGACAAATAAATAAATAAATGTTATAATAAGCATGTTGCTTTTAAAGGAGGAAAAATTTTCTATGAAAAATAACGATAAAGCATCGATATCTCTGAAAAAGGTTTTAATAATTAGTTTAGTATTTATACTTTTTGTAACAAGTGCAACAGTACTTGCAGGAAATGTACAACCAACTAATGTAAAAATTATACTTTCTAGTGGTTATGAAATGAATGTATTTACTACAAAAACAAAAGTATCAGAAATATTAGATGAAAATCATATTATATTATTAGAAGATGAGAAGACAGTACCAGATAAAAATTCTGAACTAACAGATAATAAAACAATAAAAATTACAAAAGAAACAGAAGAAGTTGTAGAAGAGGCAGAAGAAGTAGAAAATTCTAAAAATATTACAGCAGAAGAAATTTTAGCATCTTATGATAATATAGTAGAAAAAATAATTACTGAGCAAGTAAAAATACCATTTGAAACAGTAAAAAAGGATGTTTCTTCAGGTTCTAAACAAAAACAAGATAGAATAATACAACAAGGTAAAGATGGGCTTAAAGAAATAACTTATAAAGTTAAATATCAAAATGATAAAGAAATAGAAAAAATAAAATTATCAGAAAAAGTTATAAAAGAGCCAGTAGATAAAATTATAGAAGTAAGACAAAAGCAAACAGTATCAAGAAGTGCTTCTGTAAGATATAGTGGAGGAAAATGGTCATATTCAGCTTCTGAGTTAGACCTACTATGTGCTATTACTGCACAAGAATGTGGTTCTAGTTATAGTGGAGCTTTAGCAGTTATAACATGTGCTGCAAACAGAGCAGAAAGTAGCAGATGGAGAAGATATGGTTCAGACCCATTAAGTCAATATATGGCGCCAAACCAATTCTGTTATTCAATAGATAGCCATTGGAGAAGAAGATTAAACGGAAACTATCCAAGCTATGTAAAACAAGCGGTATTAGATGCATTAAATGGTAAAAGAAATCACAACTATTTAAGCTTTAGAGGATATAGTACAGCAGGAAGTGTTAATATAGGTGGTAACTGGTACTTTGCAACTAAATAATATAATAAAGGCGGCCATTTGGTCGCTTTTTTGTATTATAGGAAAGTTTACTTTTTATTTTGAAACGAAAATTATATATGTAATATAAGAGAATGTTATTTATATAATATGTTCTTTAGAAAAATTGTTAAATGATTAAAAGTGAATAGTTATAAATTTATGAATAAAAGATATATAATAAATTGAGAGGAAGTTTAAAATATGAAATTAATATCATGGAATGTAAATGGCTTGAGAGCTGCAATAACAAAGGAATTTGATAAATTTTTTAAAGAGATAGATGCAGATATATTTTCAATTCAAGAAACAAAAATGCAAGAAGATCAAATTACAGACGAAATAAATAATATATTTAATGGATATTATGTATATTGGAATAGTGCAGTAAAGAAAGGATATTCTGGAACTGCAATATTTACTAAGAAAAAGCCAATTAATGTTACATATGGAATTGGAATAGAAGAGCATGACCAAGAGGGAAGGATAATAACTTTAGAGTTTGAAAAATTTTATTTAGTAGATTGCTATACACCAAATTCAAAAAGAGAATTAGAGAGGTTAGATTATAGACAAGTTTGGGAAGATGAAATAAGGAATTATTTATTAAAATTAGATAAGGAAAAGCCTGTTATTTATTGTGGGGACTTAAATGTAGCACATGAAGAAATAGATTTAAAAAATCCTAAAACAAATACTAAAAATGCAGGTTTTACAATTGAAGAAAGAACAAAGATGACAGAGTTATTAAATGCAGGTTTTGTGGATACATTTAGACATTTATATCCTAACAAAGAAAATGCATATACTTGGTGGTCTTATATGTTCCATGCAAGAGAAAAGAACGTGGGTTGGAGAATTGACTATTTTATAGTATCAAAATCTATTGCAAATAAAATAAAGGATAGTAGTATTCATCCAGAAGTATATGGAAGTGACCATTGCCCAATAGAGCTAGATATAGATTTATAAATAGGAAGGTTTAAGTTTATGTATAATAGAAATGAAAAAAAGAGTGAAAACTGGAAAAATTGGATTGCCATTTTTACAGTTGGATTATTATTAATTCTGGTTTATAAATTATTAGATAATTTTACACAAATAGGGGAATGGATAGGAACATTATTTTCTGTTTTAGCACCTTTTTTAGTTGGACTATTAATTGCGTACTTATTATATATGCCATGTAGAGGTTTGGAGAATTTATATAAAAAAACTAAGAAAAAGAATTTTATAAATAAACATGCAAGAACTTTATCTGTTGCAACAGTGTACATAATAGCTATTTTAATAATAGTTATAGTTCTTATATTTGTAATTCCAGCAATTATAGATAGTGCTATAGAATTTGTAAGTAATATTCAAAATTATTATAATGAAGCATTACAGGCAATAGACCAACTTCCAGCAGAGTCATTTTTAAAAAGTGAAATTGTAACAAATGCAATAGCAAAAATACAAAATATAGACTTGGAGAGGTTTACTAACCTAGAAAGTATTATAAATTATTTAAAAGGAGCATTTAATATTGTAAATGGTATTTTTAGTGCATTTGTAGCATTTGTAGTATCTATATACATATTATTGGAAAGAACTCAAATTTTAAGCTTTTTGAAGAGACTAGCGAAAGCAATATTTAAAAAAGATACATATTTAAAAGTTGGAACATATTTTAACAGTGCAAATGAGATATTTTTTAAATTTTTAGCGACTCAATTTTTAGATGCCATTATTGTAGGAATTTTAGTCTCTATAGCAATGTCTATAATGGGCGTAAAATATGCGGTATTATTAGGCTTTATGATAGGATTATTTAACTTAATTCCATATTTTGGCGCAATAATAGCAGTAATTGTAGCTGTAATAGTAACAATATTTACAGGTGGAATTGGAAAAGCAATAATTATGGCAATTGTGGTAATTGTATTGCAACAAATAGATGCAAATGTAATTAATCCAAAAATAGTAGGAAATTCTTTAAAAATGAGTCCTCTATTGGTTATATTTGCTGTAACAGTAGGTGGAGCATATTTTGGTGTAATTGGTATGTTTTTATCTGTACCTATTATGGCAGTTGTGAAGTTACTTGTAACAGAGTTTATAGAATATAGAAACACAAATAAAAATAACAAATTAAAAGAAAATAATATAAGAATAAATAATTCTATAAATGAAGATAATGCAACCGAAAACAATGTAAAAGAAAGTAATTGATATAAAGAAGAGTATAAGAAAATAAAGGGAGAATAGCGGTATAATTGCTAAATTTATAAAATCACAAAATAATTAATAAAAAATTAATAAAGACTGCAAATTTTCTTAATAAAAGTGTGTTATAGTATTAATTGCAAATATAAATGTTTTTTAAGGTTATATTTATAAAGCAGAAATTGGAAGAGGGGAATTTTATGTATAATGTATTAGTTTGTGATGATGACAAAGAAATTGTAGAAGCCATAGAAATTTATTTAAAAAGAGAAGGATATAATATTTTAAAAGCATATAATGGAAGGGAAGCTTTAAAAATAGTAAAAGAAAATGATGATATTCATTTAATTTTATTAGACATAATGATGCCAGAATTAGACGGAATTAGTGTTGCAAATTTAATAAGAAAAGATAAAGCTATACCAATAATTATGTTATCTGCAAAGTCAGAAGACTATGACAAAATATCAGGATTGAACAATGGAGCAGACGATTACATTACTAAACCTTTTAATCCTTTAGAACTAATAGCTAGAGTAAATTCACAAATAAGGAGATATACAAGCTTAGGTTCTATTGCTGAAAAAATGGGTACTAATGATAATATGTATAAATCTGGAGACTTAATTATAGATGATAATACAAAAAAGGTAACAGTTGGAGAAAAAGAAGTTAAACTTACTCCTACGGAATACAATATTTTAAGGTTTTTAACTCAAAATAAAGGAAAAGTTTATTCAATAGAACAAATATATGAAAATGTATGGGAAGACGAAGCATATGGAGCAGAAAATATTATAGCTGTACATATAAGGCACATAAGAGAAAAAATAGAAATAAACCCTAGAGAGCCAAGATATTTAAAAGTAATTTGGGGAATAGGCTACAAAATAGAAAA
>JABLTL010003667.1_pt1 | contig 11949 bp, 14 predicted proteins | sample 7160151 | NCBI WGS metagenome assembly JABLTL01 (sample SAMN14651223, study PRJNA627086) | human gut metagenome | isolation source: feces | host: Homo sapiens
AACGCGCCCTTGGGCGAGCCTATTCCCCATATTTGTGCTAATTCCTGGGAGCCAAGAAGAAGATGGAAGACGTGGGCAAGCACGATTTCTTCAACCCCTGGTGGACCATTCTGCGCGACAAGGGACAGGGAACACTCTCCTACAAGGGCGGTTGGAACCTCTTCGACCAAATCGTGATGAGCCGTAACCTGCTCGATGTAAAGAAGTCCAAGGACTACAAGCACCTCACTCTGCACTCCTGGCACATCTTCCGCCGCGACTATCTCATCCAGCAGGAAGGCAAGTACAAAGGCAGTCCTCTGCGCACCACAGCAGGCGGCGTATGGCTCGACGGCTACAGCGACCACCTGCCCACAGTGACCTACTTTGTGAAGGAACTGTAAGCCCATCAGGCACACAAAAAGCCATAACGGAGAAAAAACGCGCCCTTGGGCGAGCCTATTCCCCATATTTGTGCTAATTTTGCAGTGTCGTAAGGCAAAGAGGAGAAAAGACAAACAGATATTCCAATAATATTAAAACTTCAAAGAAATGACAAGTTACAAGGAATTGGGTCTGGTGAACACCCGTGAGATGTTTGCCAAGGCAGTGAAGGGTGGCTATGCTATCCCCGCTTTCAACTTCAACACTCTGGAGCAGATGCAGGCTATCGTGCAGGCTGCAGTGGAGACCAAGTCACCCGTTATCATGCAGGTGTCTAAGGGCGCACGCAACTATGCCAACGGTACCATCCTGCGCTACATGGCTCAGGGCGCTGTTGAGTATGCAAAGGAACTGGGCTGCGAGCATCCCCAGATTGTGCTGCACCTCGACCACGGTGACAGCTTCGAGCTCTGCAAGGACTGCATCGACAACGGTTTCTCCAGCGTGATGATCGACGGCTCTTCTCTTCCCTACGAGGAGAACATCGCCCTGACAAAGAAGGTGGTAGAGTATGCTCACCAGTACGACGTTACCGTTGAGGCTGAGCTGGGCGTGCTGGCTGGTGTAGAGGACGAGGTTGCCGCTGAGGTTTCTCACTACACAAAGCCCGAGGAGGTAGTTGATTTCAGCACACGCAGCGGCTGCGACAGCCTGGCTATCTCTATTGGCACAAGCCACGGAGCCTACAAGTTCACTCCCGAACAGTGCACACGTGACCCCAAGACAGGTAAGCTCGTGCCTCCTCCATTGGCATTCGACATCCTGCACGAGATAGAGAAGCAGCTCCCCGGATTCCCCATCGTGCTCCACGGATCATCTTCAGTTCCTCAGGACGAGGTAGATACCATCAACAAGTACGGCGGCAAGCTGCCCGACGCAGTAGGTATCCCCGAGGAGCAGCTGCGTGAGGCAAGCAGAAGCGCAGTGTGCAAGATCAACATCGACTCTGACTCTCGTCTGGCTATGACAGCTGCTATCCGCAAGCACTTTGTGGAGCATCCCGGAGACTTCGATCCCCGTCAGTACCTGAAGCCTGCACGTGAGAACATGAAGAAGATGTACATTCACAAGATTGTGGATGTGCTGGGCAGCAACGACAAGCTGTAATCCATCGCTCACTGGCACGGCATCGTACGTGCAAGCAGCATAACCAACAAGGGGAGGCAAACCGTCTGGTTTGCCTCCCCTACTCTTTTCCGCCCATTCTTCCTTCCGCAACAAGCCGCCTCGGCAGAAGGATGCCGAACCTGTTTCAGTTGCCCAAGGATAGTCCGCACACCTGCACCATGAGCATACCCAAGCGGCTTCCACGTTCCTGACTCACCCCCAGCATCCACAGAAGGGGAAGGAGTGTCAACAGGAGCAGTGCAAATCAAACGAAAATGACAACAGATTCAGTATGACTTCTACAACACTGACTACCGATTCCGTTTATGCCAAGAAAAAGCTTCTAATGAAATCCAGAAGACAAAGGGGCAGAGAGCGTGAAAAAATGAAGCAAGGATACTTGGCAAAGTAATACTGGATACTTGCCCGTTTATCCTTGGATACATTGCAAAGTATCCAAGGATACTTTTTCAAGGCAGTTTTCTGCCGCCCGTCCGTTTTCTCCCTGACAGACTCCCATGGGATGCTTTCAATCGACTTTTTGACCCTTCACGCAGACGCACTCTTCTCCTTGACTGGCTCCAGATGGATGCTGACGAGGGTATCAGGACCGAAATGCTCCTTGAGCCGATGCTCGATGGCAGTGGCATGCAGGTGTGCTTCGACAAGTGGTGTAGAACCCAGCATGCGGGCGTGCATCTCTATGGCTATGCGGTTGCCCACACGTCGTGTGCGCAGATTGTGCACCTCGCTCACACCAGGCTCACTGGCTGCGATATGCATGATGACAGCCTCATCCTCGTCGGACAGACTGGCTTCGGTGAGTTCCTTCATGCTCTCCATCATCAGTTGCCATGCAGCTCTCACTATGAAGACACTTACCACGATGGATGCCAAGGGGTCAAGCACCGTCCAGCGGTTGCCCAAGAGGATGGCGCCACCTATGCCTATCATGGTACCCACCGAGGAGAGAGCATCGCTGCGATGATGCCAGGCGTTGGCCACCACTGCCTCTGACTGGCATCGCTTGCCCACCTTCACGGTGAAGCGATAAGCCCACTCCTTGAGCACGATACTTGCCACAGCAGCCACCAGAGCCACCTTGCCCGGGCTGGGCAGCATCTCACCCTGGATTACGCGCCACGTCTTGCCGGCACCCGAACAGAATATCAGCACGCCTACAGCCAGCAACGAGGTGCCGATGATGGCCGTTGCAAGGGTTTCATATTTGCCGTGCCCATAGTCATGATCGCGGTCAGCAGGCTTGTTGCCAAGGTGTACGAAGATGAGCACCACCACATCTGTGGCAAAGTCAGTAAGCGAATGTACGGCGTCAGCTATCATGGCAGCCGAATGGCCGAAGATACCAGCTGCGAACTTCACAACGAGCAGCACCACATTGATAATGCCGCCCCAGATGGTGACTCTGAAGATTTCCTTTTCCCTTTCCATATTATACTGAGTTTAGTAAAAGCGTCTTCTTCTGCCTGCAAAGCGCTTTGGTACATCATGAGGAGCAGTTGTCATGCCGCTCCGTTTTACTCTTTATGACTGGCGGCACTGCCCGCTCTCCAGTGGGAGAACATGGACAGTGCCGCCGGCAAATGGCCCTGCGAGCCTGGACTGGCGCTTAGAGTTTGCGCACCCAGATATTACGGAAGCTCAAGGGAGCACTAGGGTCGCCATGAGACTGCAGGCGGATGGGGCCGTCGCCGTGCTTCACGACACGAGGCCAACCGATATACTCAGTGGTACCCCATATCTCGGTATGGTTCTGCAGCACCACTCCGTTCTGTATCACAGTCACATAGGGGTGATAGAGATAAGTGCCATCCTCCTTGAAGACAGGAGCTGTGTAGATGATGTCGAACACATTCCACTCGCCGGGCTTACGCATCACGTTGGCCATTGGAGGTGTCTGCTTGTAGATACTTCCCACCATACCATTGACATAGGTCTCGTTCTGATAGTTGTCCAGAATCTGCACCTCGTACTTGTCCTGCAGGAATACACCGCTGTTGCCACGCGCCTGGCTCTCGCCTGTGATACCCTCGGGCACGCGCCACTCAAGGTGAAGCTGGAAGCTGCCGAACTTCTCCTTGGTCTTGATATCGCCCTTGCTCTTATCCACAGTCATGATGCCCTTCTTCACGGTCCATCCTGCCTCTTCCTTGCCATTGCTGTTGGTCCAGGCCGAGAGGTCCTTGCCATCAAAGAGGACGATGGCATCATCGGGTGCCGAAGAAGTCTTCTCGTCACCGGGAGTCACAATCTTGGGCTGTGGAGTCCAGTACTCCGACATGCCAGGCTTCATCTCCTCCTGCTTGGGATACTCCTTCTTCTGTGCATTTGCACCGATAGCCACTGCCATCACAGCAGCCATCATAAGTATTTTCTTCATATTGTCTTAGCTGTTTGGTTGTTGTTCCACTGTTTGTTCACGTCCGTCCCACTGGCCGGTCACTCCATCACGTCCTTGGTTCCACCTGTGTTCTGGAAGAAAGTCACCTTGGTATTGGTCTTCTTGTCAAAGAGGAGGTTGGAGAGAATCTCCACGCTGCCAAACTGTCCCATAGGCGTCTCCAGCGTGCAGTACTCCTTGTCTGCATCAAAGACGCGGAGCTTTCCGCGTGCGGGTACATTATAATATACCCCCTTCTCCATCTTGGCTTTCTTCTTGGCCACTTGCTCGTCCACCACAGTGGCGGGCAGTGTTTCGGTGCGCTTCACACTGATGTAGATGGGGTCGCCTGCCAGGTCATCCTGCCCCAGAACACCCAGCTTGTGGGAGAAGCGGAACAGAATGTCGCGTGCTGTCTCCTGCGTGGGGTCGTAGGTCATGGAGAACACCTCGTGGGTGGTGTGTGTGGTGCCTGCAAAGAGCGAGGTGAGTGCCTGGTCCTGCTGAGCCAACTGGCTGAGCATGAGCTGCAGCTGTGCACCGTCCTTGGGAGTATTGTCGGCCTCGCCACGCACCAGGGCGTTTCGGCTCTCGCGTATATCATAGATTTCCTGCGCACAGAGTTCCGCCATCTTGGCCACACTGCCAGCCGCCAGTATCTCCTGCGTCATATAGGCACGGGGATCAGCGGGTGCAGGGTCTTGGGATGCCTGTGGCAGAGCGGGCAAAGTGCTCTCGTCGGCATCGGTATTGATGCTGAGCAGGAGTCCGTCGCGGCTCAATCCCACCAGGGGAGCCACTGTCTTGCTGCGGAGCTTGATGCTGTAGGCCTTGGTCTTGTCGGGTACACCATAGGGTTCCAGCGTGATGCTCTTTATCTCCCAGCGCACACTCTCGGTGGTGGGAACGCGGTTGAGGTGCAGGTAACGCTCGGCGTACTTGTGGAAGTCACCGGGCTTGGTCACTGTCTTGTCTGCCTTTATGGTCACCCGGAAAGCAGTGCGTGGGAGGAAGTAGGATATTCCCTCCAGTGTGCTGCCAGGCACAAAGGTTGTAACCTCCGTCTGAGCCTGTACGCCCAAGCCTGCTGCCAGGAGCATGGCCAGGGCAATGTTTCTTCTGATGTTCATATCTTGCATTGTCTTTTATCTCGTCTGTAGGCACTCGTGCAGTTCGCTCCACGCCTCGCCCAAGTGCACCGTGATATCCCTTGCCAGCATGGCTTCCTGCCCCATCTGCCGGGCTGCCAGGTCGCCTGCAGTGGCATGCAGCCACACACCCAGGCAGGCTGCCTCGTCGGGGCCATAGCCCTGCGCCAACAGCCCTGTGATGATGCCCGTAAGCACGTCACCCGCTCCGGCAGTGGCCATTCCGGCATTGCCGCGCGGACAGAGTGTGATGCGGCCGTCGGGATGGCACACATGGGTGGGATGTCCTTTGAGCACCACGCACACCCGGAACTCTGTGGCCAACCGCCCGGCAGCTGCCAGCAGCATGCTGTCAGTGTGCAGCGGCGCATCGGCATGCAGTATGCCGCTCGCAAGAGCCTGCATCTCACCGCCATGAGGAGTGAGCACCGCACGGCCGCGCAGCATAGGCATCCATTCGGGATGAACCGCCAGGATGCGCAGCGCATCGGCATCCACCACCATGGGCAAGCCTGCTGAGCGTTCCGTCACATCGTGCAGCAACCCCACGGCAAGCAAGCCTATTCCGGGGCCGATGCCCACAGCCTGCCACCGGGCAAACTCCTCAGCCTCCCATGATGCTCCGTCATCTCCCCCATGGGGAAGCAGCCGGAGCACCGCCTCAGGCACGGAAAGCTGGAGCAGCAGCCTGTTGCACTCGGGGGTGCAAACCGTCAGTTTGCCCACGCCAGAGCGCAAGCACGACTCGGCACCCAGTACTGCACATCCGCCCACACCCGCACTGCCTGCCACCAGCAGAGCATGACCCATGGTGCCCTTGTGGGCTGTTTCGGGTCGAAGACGCAGCATCCGGGCCACGTCCAGGGGTGTCATTCGGCTTGTCATACTGCAAAGGTACTGCTTTCCATCGTACATGATAGCACTCCACAGCAAGAATTTCGTCCCTTTGCACCCCTCTGTGGAGTTTTTTTGTTAATTTTGCGCAACTTTACACATACGTCATGAGCAACAGACAAACCATTCAGGTGAAGGACAAGAACTTTGCCATATCAATCCCCGAAGCAGAAATCCTGCAGCGGGTGAAGGCCGTAGCGGCACGTATCAACGAGGATTACAAGGGCCAGAAGCCCATATTCCTGGCAGTACTGAACGGTTCTTTCATCTTCGCCGCAGACCTCTTGAGGGAGGTGGATCTGCCCTGTGAGATTTCCTTCGTGAAGCTTGCCTCCTACGAGGGAACACAGACCACCGGCGCCATCAGGGAACTTATCGGACTCAACGTAGATATTACCGGCAGGCCCGTCATCGTGGTGGAAGACATCGTGGACACAGGTGTCACCATGGTGCACATGCTGGAGACACTCAAGAAGCAGAACCCCAGCAGCATCGACGTGTGCACCCTGCTGCTCAAGCCCGGCAAGCTGCAGGCACAGCTGGACATACGCTACTGCTGCCTGGAGATACCCAACGACTTCATCGTGGGATATGGTCTGGACTACGACGGATTCGGCCGCAACACACGCGACATCTACACGCTTGTGTGACTCAAGAAGCATACAACCAGCCGCAAAGGCGAAAGACAGGATATACAAACACATATTACATACAGGTAAAAAGATTATGAAGAACATCATCATCTTCGGTGCTCCCGGATCAGGAAAGGGCACCTACAGCGACATGATTGTGGAAAAGTACGGCATGGGACACATCAGCACAGGCGATGTACTGCGTGCACAAATCAAGGCAGAGACCGAACTGGGCAAGATGGCACAGGGCTACATCAACAACGGACAGCTCATCCCCGATGCCCTCATGATAGACATCCTGGCCAAGACATACGACGAGATGCCCGCCGGCAAGGGAGTGATATTCGACGGTTTCCCCCGTACCATCGCACAGGCTGAGGCACTGAAGCAGATGCTGGCAGAGCGTGGACACGAGATGGGAGTGATGATCGAGCTCATCGTGAGCGAGGACATTCTGATGGCACGACTGCTCAACCGCGCCAAGGAACAGGGCCGCGCCGACGACAATGAGGAGACTATACGCAAGCGCTTCGAGGTATATCACAACCAGACTGCCCCCCTGGCAGAGTGGTTTGAGAAGGAAGGCATGCGCCACACATTCCGCTGGGCCGACCACCCCTCAAAGGAGGAGATGATAGGCAGCATCTTTGCATTCCTTGACCAACAGAACTGATGGCGGAGTCGAACTTCGTTGACTATGTGAAGATATGCTGCCGCTCGGGTAAGGGCGGCAGAGGCTCCATGCACATGCACCGCGCCAAGTACATCCCCAACGGCGGGCCCGACGGAGGAGACGGTGGCAGAGGCGGACACGTGTATCTGCGTGGCAACCACAACTACTGGACTCTGCTGCACCTGCGCTACGAGCGTCATGTGTTTGCCGGACATGGTGGCAATGGCGGCCAAAGCCGCAGTACCGGAGCCAAGGGAGAAGACAGATACATCGACGTACCCTGCGGTACAGTGGCCTACAACGCCGAGACAGGCGAATATCTGTGTGATGTGACCGAGGACGGACAGGTGGTGATGCTGCTGCGAGGCGGCAGAGGAGGCCTGGGCAACTGGAACTTCCGCACCTCCACCAACCAGGCTCCACGCTTTGCACAGCCTGGCGAACCCATGCAGGAGATGACCGTGGTGCTGGAGCTGAAACTGCTGGCCGACGTAGGCCTGGTGGGCTTCCCCAATGCGGGCAAGAGCACTCTGCTGAGCGCTCTGTCGAGTGCACGGCCCAAGATAGCCAACTATCCCTTCACCACCATGGAGCCGTCGCTGGGCATCGTATCCTATCGCGACAACCAGTCATTCGTCATGGCCGACATCCCCGGCATCATCGAAGGGGCATCCGAAGGACGCGGACTGGGCCTGAGATTCCTGCGCCACATCGAGCGCAACTCGCTGCTACTCTTCATGGTGCCCGGTGACACCGACTCCATAGCCAAGGAATACGACATCCTGCTGCGCGAGGTGAGCACCTTCAACCCCGAACTGCTGGACAAGCAGCGCGTACTGGCCATCACCAAATGCGACCTGCTGGACCAGGAGCTTATGGATATGCTGGCCGAGGAACTGCCCAAGGACGTACCGCACGTGTTCATCAGTGCCGTGGCGGGACTGGGTATCCAGGAGCTGAAAGACCTCCTGTGGAAGGAACTCAACAGCGAGAGCAACAAGCTGCAGGCCATTGCACAGAGCGAGACGCTGGTTCATCGCAACAAAGATCCCGAATGGTTCCGCACCGAGATGCAGGACGAAGGCGAGGACGAGGACATCGAGATACTCGACGGAGACGAACTCATAGAGGACATCGACGACCTGGAGGACTACGAGTACGAGGATGAGTAGTCCCATCATCTACCCCACCCCACAGTGGGTAACGGCCTTCACCACCGGACGCGGATGCAGTGTAGAGGATTTGGGGTTGCATCCCGAGGAACTTGCACTGCCACGACAGACACACTCGAGCCACATCCTGAGGGTGAGCCAGGCTGGCCGCCCCGAGGATACAGACGCTGTCTTCACCGACCGTCCCGGCTTGTGTGTGTGCGTCAAGACAGCCGACTGCATCCCCGTATTGCTCTATGATGACCGCACGCACATGGTGGCAGCCGTCCACGCAGGCTGGCGCGGTACGGTGGCAAGCATTGCCGCCCACACCGTGAGCCTGATGACCGACCGCCCCCGGCACATGCACGCCATCATCGGACCAGGCATCTCGCTGCAGCGCTTCGAGGTGGGCGACGAGGTGTATGACGCTTTCCAGCAGGCTGGATTTCCCATGGAACTCATTGCCCGCCGCTTTCCCTGCAACGGCGGAGGCGAGAAGTGGCACATAGACCTGTGGGAGGCCAACCGCTGGCAACTGCGTGAGGCAGGTGTGGAGGACATCTTCGTCCAGGGCATCTGCACCATGAGCAGCCCAGAGCTGTACAGTGCACGGCGTGAAACCATCAACACCGGGCGAAACATGAACGGCATATTCATCAACCAATGACAAGACTCATCAGCACCACCCTACTGCTCATGCCCCTCGCGGCAACCTGCTTTGCGCAGCAACACCACGAGGCGCACGAGGATAACGTGGATATTGACGAATGGCAGGTGATGAGGGTGGCAGCTGCCAAGGACCCCTTTGAGAAGTCGAGGCAGTTCACCATCAACTTCGCCAACTATGCCGACGAGGAGTGGTGCTACCCGCTCCCGGGAGGCAAGGTAATAAGCCACTTTGGCGGTGCACGCAGGCATGGCGGTACCGACATCAAGACCAAGGCGGGCGACACAATACGTGCCGCCTTCCCGGGCGAAGTGATTCTGAGCGGCCCCTATTACGCTTATGGCAACTTCGTAGTGCTCCGTCATGCCAACGGACTGGAGACTGCCTACAGCCACAACGTGCGCAACCTGGTGAAGAAAGGTACGTGGGTGCAGGCCGGACAGCCTATTGCGCTCACCGGACGGACTGGCCGAGCCACCACCGAGCACCTGCATTTCGAAACCCGCGTGCGCGGCAAGTCTTTCGACTCCTCCAAGATCTACGACCACGCCAAGCACTCCATCAAGCGCGAGGTGATGGTCTTCACCAAGCAGAAGAACGGACAGATACACATCACCGTGGCCGACAAGGAGAAGCACCACGAACTGCTCAAGGAGCACGAGAAGGAGCATTCGGCACACCCCCAAGAGCACAAGCACGAGGCGGACAAGCATCCTGCCGAGGCCAGATAAAGTGCAGCGGCAACCGGCCATCCTCCCCGCACGGCCAAATCCAGTTCACAGAACCAGGCTGGCCAAGCCACTATGTTGAGCAAAGCAAAATACGACAGCAGCCCTGCCAGACCCATTCACCGGTCACGGCAGGGCTGCCGTCGTATTCCTGCAACCCACCCTCCATACCCCTTACGGCAGGAAAACCAGGTTTCCCCACCGCACCCGCTTCTGTCCATCTGCGTTCTAACGGAAACAAGCAGGCAAGGCAAATCTCCTCAAGCAGGCATGCACACCGAACAAGGAAGAAAAATCACATCCCCACTGCAGTACGCTGCGATGACCAACGCACGGCACTGCAAAGCCCAACGCAGCGCGCTGCATGAGCCAACGCACCGCACTACGTTTTTTCCCCATCGTTGTTTGAGTCCCCGCTCAGCACTTTTCACTTTGCACTTTTCACTCTTAACTCCCCGCAGGGACCACTTTTCACTCTTCACTTTTCACTCTTCACTTCCCGCAGGGACAGCTTTTCACTCTTCACTTTTCACTCTTCACTTCCCGAAGGAACCACTTTTCACTCTTCACTTTTCACTTTTAACTTCCCGCAGGAACCAAGCAGGGGCGACACATTTGCGGTGCCGCCCCTGCCGGGTATCTGTGCTGTGTGAAATGATCAATGCTTGTGCCTGTTGGCACGCTTAGTGCGAATGTCGGCCTTCTTCTTGGCCGAACCGCTTCCGTGTGCGCCCGTGATATACTGCTTGCGCTTGGCCTTGGTGCGCACCTTTCCTTCATCCTTGCCCGCAGGCTTCTCTTTGCCTCCGGCCTTGAAGGTGATACCACCACCCTGGATGATGGCATCTATATCGTCTCCACCGTACTGGTTGCTCATCTGAATAGTGTTTATGCAGCCCGCAGAGGCGGGTGCCGATTAGTGATGAAAGAGTCTCACGCCCGTGAACGCCATGGCGATGCCATACTTGTCACAAGTGTCAATCACATGGTCATCGCGCACGCTGCCGCCAGCCTGTGCAATATACTGCACGCCGCTCTTGTGTGCACGCTCCACATTATCGCCGAAGGGGAAGAAGGCATCGCTGCCCAGTGACACTCCGGTGTTCTTTGCTATCCACTCGCGCTTCTCCTCACGTGTGAGAGGAGCAGGCTTCTCGGTGAAGAACTTCTGCCATTCTCCCTCGGCCAGAACGTCCATATAGTCCTCGCCAATGAAGAGGTCGATGGTATTGTCGCGGTCGGCACGGCGAATGCCAGGCACAAAGGGGAGGTTCATCACGCGCGGATGCTGGCGCAGCCACCATGTATCGGCCTTGGTGCCAGCCAGGCGGGTGCAGTGGATACGGCTCTGCTGTCCGGCTCCTATGCCGATAGCCTGACCACCCTTCACGTAGCACACGCTGTTGCTCTGTGTGTATTTTAGAGTGATGAGAGCCACCATGAGGTCGCGCTTGGCCTCCTCGGGAAACGACTTGTTCTGTGTGGGGATGTTCTCGAAGAGTGCAGGATCGTCCAGTCGCACCTCGTTGCGTCCCTGCTCGAAGGTGATGCCGAACACCTGCTTGTGCTCTATGGGGGCAGGACGATAGGCGGGATCTATCTTGATGACATTATAGGTACCCTTACGCTTGTCGCGCAGCACCTGCAGAGCCTCCTCGGTGTAGTCGGGTGCTATGACGCCGTCGCTCACCTCACGCTTGATGAGTGTGGCGGTGGCGAGGTCGCATGTGTCGCTCAGCGCAATGAAGTCGCCATAGGAACTCATACGGTCGGCTCCGCGTGCACGGGCATAAGCACAGGCAATGGGAGTGAGGGGAATCTTCACATCATCCACAAAGTAGATGTGGGCAAGAGTGTCATCGAGAGGCAGACCCACTGCAGCTCCTGCGGGCGACACATGCTTGAAACTTGCTGCTGCAGGCAGGCCAGTGGCTTCCTTCAGCTCGCGCACCAGCTGCCAGCTGTTGAGTGCGTCCAGGAAGTTGATGTAGCCGGGACGGCCGTTGAGAACCTCGATGGGGAGTTCGCCTTCCTCCATATAGATGCGCGAAGGCTTTTGGTTGGGGTTGCAACCGTACTTGAGTTGTAATTGTCAGATGCAAAGGTACGTAATAATTTGGAG
>JABLTL010137890.1_pt1 | contig 11941 bp, 5 predicted proteins | sample 7160151 | NCBI WGS metagenome assembly JABLTL01 (sample SAMN14651223, study PRJNA627086) | human gut metagenome | isolation source: feces | host: Homo sapiens
ATAATAGTTGGTATATGTTTAATGCTGATGGATCTATGATTACTGGATGGCATGGTGATTATTATTTTGATGAAAATGGTAAGATGAAGGCAAATACATTCGTAGAGGGTTATTATCTTGGTGCTGATGGTAAGTGTGTAAAAAATCAATGGATTAAAGATGGTGGAAAAGACTACTTTATGGATGCCAATGGTAAAGTTAAAAAGAATGCTTGGCAAGGTGTTTACTATTTAGGCTCTGATGGTGCAATGTTAACAAATACATTTACACCTGATGGATACTATGTTGGAAGTGATGGTGCTTACTATACAAATCGTTGGTTCAAAGATCATAAAAAAGATTATTTTGTGAATGCAGCAGGTAATGTTGTTAAAAATGCATGGCAAGGAGCTTACTATTTAGGAAAAGATGGTGTAATGCTTACAAATACATTTACTCCAGATGGATACTATGTAGGTGCTAATGGTATTTATGTCACAAACAAATGGGTAGGCGATTACTATTTGAATGGAGCTGGACTAATTACTAAAAATGCATGGGTAGGTGACTACTGGTGTGGTAAAGATGGTAAGTATGTTAAAAATACATGGGCAGGCAACTACTGGTGTGGTGCTGATGGAAGATATGTTCGCTCAAGTTGGGTTGATAATGGTAAATATTATGTAGGATCAAATGGTGTTTATGTCACAAACCAATGGGTTGGAGATTACTATTTGAATGGTGCTGGTTTAGTTACTAAAAACGCATGGGTAGGTAGCTACTGGTGTGGTGAAGATGGTAAGTATATGAAGTCTAGTTGGGTAGACAATAATAAATACTATGTAGGTGCTAATGGTATTTATGTCACAAACCAATGGGTAGGCGATTACTATTTGAATGGTTTAGGTGTTAAAGTTACCAATACATGGATAGGAAACTACTGGTGTGGAAGTGATGGAAAATACGTTAAATCATCTTGGGTAGACAACAATCGTTATTATGTAAATGAAAATGGTGTATATGTAACTGGTGCATGGGAAAAGGACAGCAATGGTTGGAAGTATCATGCGGGAAGTGTATATGCGAAGGATATTACATTAAATATTAATGGTACTGCTTATACATTTGATAGTAATGGTTATATGAAATAATTGAGTTAGAGTTTTCTAACTCTTTTATTTTGTATCAAAAGTTAATTTGTAATTTTATCTAAGTGCTATAATTAGGTTATATATATAGTTTTGGAGGGTACTATGAAGAGTAAATCAAAATTATTAACGGGATTTGCGGCTGCCAGTATGGTTATAACTCAAGCTGGTCAGTTGAATGTTTTCGCAAAAGGTGCAACAATGGATTCTACAGAAAATCATTTAGTTTTGGAGAATACGAATGCAAAGAAAACAAAAAAAGAATTATTAGAAGAACAGCTTTTGGATGCTTCAAAAAAAGCGGAAGCTGCAAAAAAGGTTGAGAGTGATGCAAAGTTAAAGTATGAAAATTTTAAAACTTCGACGTATGATGTTTTAAATGCGAATCAACTATCGAAAAAGAATGATTATGATATAGTTTCACTTGAAACTCAAAATGAAATTTTAAAGGCTTTAGAACAACAAGTTTCGGATTTAGAGGAAAATCAGAAAGAATTAACTTTGGCCAATGATAAGAAAAAGGAATTGTCATCTAAATTGGATGATGCTAGTAAAAAATTGCTTGAAGCACAATCTTCATTGGATAAGGCGCAAAAAGAGTATGATGCTTTATTAAATGGTAGTAGTGAAGAAGCTTTGTCAAAGGATGTGGAAGCTAAAAAGTTAGCTTTAGAAAAAGCACAAAAAGATTTGGCTGACGCACAAAAGACAGTGGATGATTTAAGTGCACAAAAGGCTCGTGTTGAAGCAAGTATTGCGGATGCTACAAAGAGTTATGAGGATGCCAAAGCAGCTTATGAAAAAGCACAGAGTGTAACTTTACAAGCTCAAAAGGATTTAGATAGTGCAACTTCAAATTATAATGAAAAGAAGGCTATTTATGATAGTGCAAGTGATCCTACTTTAAAAGCTCAATATGAAGCGGATGTAGTTCAGGCTGAAAAGGATTTGGTTACGGCTCAAAATAATTTAAAGAGTGCTACTGATGATCAGAGTGCTAAAGAAAATGCAGTAAATAAAGCTCAAACCAATTTAAATCAAGTGAATACAAATATTCAATTTTTACAATCACAAATTGATTCTAAACAAAAAGAATTGGATGGCTTAGATAAAAATATTAGTGTTGCTCAACAAGAATTGGAGAGTGCAAAAAAAGAACTTGAATCCGCAAAACAAGATAAAACAAATAAGGATACAGCTTTAGAGAATGCAAAACAGGTTTTAGAGAGTGCTAAAAAAGAAGTAACCGCTCAACAAATAAAGGTCAATGAAGCACAAGATGCAGTGACAAATCAACAAAAACTTGTAGATCAATTAAGAACGGATAAAGAGCAAGCACAAACTAAGATTGCCCAAGGTTCTAAAGGATTCTTTGAAGCTTATGGTTATACAGATGCATTAAAAATCTTAGAGGAACAGAGTACTACTAATGGTGGATATACGAATATTGGTGCAGAAAATGATGCGACGAGTTTAGAAAATTTCAAGCGCGCTTTAAGTATGGTTCGTTATGGAAATACATTAAGAACAACGGATACAAATGCACCGGGATTAAGTGATTTAACGGTCAATCCAACATTATTTGCGATTTCGCAGGTACAACTTAATGCGACAGCCAATGGGAAAATATTTGGGCATTCTAAGCTTTATCGTGTTGGAGAAAACATAGCGGCTGCTACTTATAAAAGTAATGATGAATTGTTATTTAACGGTTGGTATACAGAAGAAAAACAAGTATATGATTATATTACTGCCAAAGGTTGGACAGAAGATGATTTGTACAATGATGCCGCTAAATATAAAGAAGTTCAACAGGCTTTAAATCAAAAATATCCTCAGGTAGGCCATTACACGAATATTATTAATAAGGATTATACAACTACAGGTACAGCTTATATTTATTCAAAAGATCCAGCACCAGATGGATGGGAATGCAATGCAGGACAAGTGTTTGACTTTGTTCAACACTCTTCTTACATAACGACTGCAAATACAATGACGATTGATGAGTTTGAAGCCAAGTTTAATGAATACTATAACAAGCTAATGAATGCAGATAGTATCTTGAAGGATGGAGAGTTAAAATTAGAAGCTTTAAAGGCAGAGTTGGAAAATCAGAGACAAGTTTTAGGCACTAAGACTGCGGCTCAGACAAATGCACAAACAAATGTACAAAACGCAACTGAACAGGTAACTTCAGCACAAAATGCAGTTACAGCTGCTCAATCTAAAGTAGATTCAAAACAGGCTAGTCTTGATCAATTGATGAAAGATAGTGCTGCATCAAGTTTATTGAGTGAGATCAATTCTTTAAAGGCTTCTAAAAAAAATGCGGAAACAAATGATTTGGTAAATGCTCAAAAGACTTTAGCGGATGCTCAAAAAGAGAAAATGATTGCTGATCAAAATGTTGCAGATAAAACGGCATTGGTGAATGATGCGAAGGCTAATTTAGATTCAAAGAAAAAGGTTTTGGCCGAATCAAATAAGGGTGTAGAGTTGGCTCAGTCAAATCTTGAGTTTGCCAAGAAGAATTTGGATGAAAAGACAAATGTTTTAAAAGTAGCTAAATCGGATGAGTCTAGTAAAAAAGGTTTATATGATTCTAGTAAGAGTAGTTTGGATCGTTTAAATGTGAAACTTTCTGAATTAAATAAGGATTTAGAAACAGATAAAAATAGTGTTTCTACAAAAGAAAATGTTTTATCAAGTGCTCAGAAGGCTTATGATAGTGCTATTCAAAAACAGAGTTCTGTTAATGCATTAAAACAAGATATTGTTAGCAAAAAATCTACAGTAGATAGTTATCAAAAGGATATACAATCATTTAAGGAAGCTATTTCTAAATTAGATGCATCTATTAAACAACTAGAGAATGAAAAGGATTCAATGGAGGCTAGATTAGCTGAAATTCAAAAAGTAATGGATGCATATGATAAGCTATGTGCAAATCCAAATGGAGTTTTGGATGTAGTAAGTAGTGATGATGAGATTATTAATGGTTTGTATGCTAAATTGAATTCTATGAAGGAAGCTTATAATGCATATTTAAAAGCTGTTGATGAATTTAATAAAGCAGATGCTATCAATAATCAAAATAAAAAAGAATTAGATATTGCAACAGAGAATTATGATAAGGCTAAGGCTGAATTGAAAAAGGCTCAGGATGAACTAGATGTTTATTTAAAAGTAACGAGTACTCCTGGATGGCATAAAGTAGACAATGATTGGTACTTTGTTGATTCAAATGGTAATTTAGTTACTAATAAATGGCAAGGAAACTATTACTTAGAAAGTGATGGTAAGATGGCCACAAATAAATGGATTGATAATTTCTATGTTGGAAGTGATGGTCAATGGATTGAAAATAAATGGATTCAATCTGGAAATCAATGGTGGTATAGACATGGTGATGGTAAATATACATCAAATGATTTTGAAGATATTGGAAATCAAACTTATTATTTTGATGCAAGTGGCTATATGGCAACGGGTTGGAAACAAATCAAATCTAACTGGTATTTCTTCAATGTTTCTGGTGCCATGGTAAAATCTTCTTGGCAGGAAATTACTATTTAGGATCTGATGGTGTAATGCTTACAAATGCTTTTACTCCAGATGGACATTATGTCGGTGCAGATGGTGTTTATGTAAGAAATCAGAAGATTACTGCAGAAGGTAAAGACTATTATTTGAATGCAGATGGTAAAGTAGCTAAGAATCAATGGTCTGGTGATTATTATCTAGATAGTAATGGAAATCCATATATCAATAGATGGGCAGGAAGCTATTGGTGTGGTGAAGATGGTAAGTATGTTAAAAACGCATGGGTAGACAACAATAAATCTTATGTCAACGAAAATGGTGTTTATGTCACAAACCAATGGATTGGTGATTACTATTTGAATGGTTCAGGTGTTAAAGTCACAAATGCATGGGTAGGAAACTACTGGTGTGGAAGTGATGGAAAATATGTTAAATCAGCATGGGTAGATAACAATCGTTATTATGTAAATGAAAATGGTGTATATGTAGCGGGTGCTTGGCAACAAGATAGTAAAGGTTGGAAGTATCATGCAGGAAATGTATACGCAAAAGATATTACATTAAATATTAATGGTACATCTTATACATTTGATAGTAATGGTTATATGAAATAAAAAAATGAGATGGACTTAGACAATGTTAGGGTTGTCTAAGTCCATTTTTTACATATATTTGAAAAATTTTACGTAGAAAGTATTATTTGTTAATGAAATTGTTGGTTAGTAGGTGTAAACTAAAGTTATAAAACACTTCATGTAAAAGGCTTACATTTATAGCTTTTGGTTATAAAATCGTTAATTATATGGGTGTAACATTATGGAGGGAAAAGGAATGAACAAGAAGGATTTAAAAGCTGCATTGTTGGCTTCTGCTCTTGGTGGTGCTGCTTTTGTAGCTCCTGTTATGGCAGAAGAAAATTCACAGGGTCCAGTGGATGTGAATGATCAAACTACACAAACAGTACCTGCAGATGAAAGTTCAGTAAATGATCAAACAACTAATACTGAATCTGCAGAAACAAACACAGTCAAATATGGCTGGAGTGATGATGGCTATTATTATGAAAATGGTCAAATGGTTGTATCTCAATTTAAGACAATTGATGGTAAAACTTATTATTTCCAAGGTGATGGTTCATTATGTCGTGATGGAGTTTTGATTTAGATTCAAATCAATATTATTTTGATGCGAATGGTGTAATGCAGACTAATGTTGAATATAACTATCACTATTTTGGAGCTGATGGAAAAGCTGTTTCAAATCAATGGGTTCAATTTGGTGATAAATGGAAATATTACGGAGATGTCGGATGTTATTACGAAGGATATTTTTGGACTATTAATGGCGGACTTTATGCTTTTGACGCTGATGGATATGCATTGACTGGCTGGCAAAAATTTTGGGACAGTTGGTCTTATTTATCAGAAAAAGGAATGCGTTTAGAAAACCAATGGGTTGATGGTGATCAATATTATGTTGATTCAAATGGTGTAATGCTAACAAATACATGGATTGATAATTCAAATTATGTTGGTGCCGATGGTAAAAAGACTGTTAACACTTGGGAACAAGTCAATGGTAAATGGAAATATAAATTGGGCGATGGTACTTATGCAACTCAAAGATTAATATTTGATAAAGATAAGTATTATGCACTAGATTCTGATGGATATATGGTTACAGATGATACAATCTATGTTAACAACTACAATGCAATTGGTGATGGCGTTTCAGGAACTGTTCATGCTGGTAAAGATGGATTTTTAGATAAAGGATGGTATACAAATTCTAGTAAAACTACATATTATTTTGGTGATAATTATTTTGCGTATCAAACAGGTTTATATACAATTGAAGGCAAACAATATTATTTTCAATATGAAAGTTTAGTTAAATCAAGAAGTTTTGTATATGATGGTAAAGTATATATTGCGGATGCGAATGGTGTTGCGACTTTAACAGATACTACAGGACAGACAAAATGGGTTCAATTAAATGGTTCATGGTATTATTTAAAAGATGGTGTTGCATTAACAAATACACTTGAAGAAATTAATGGATCTTATTATTACTTTAATAATGAAGGTATAATGTTATCTTCACAAATATTTGAATACGATAACCACAAGTATTATGCGGATAGTAATGGTGTTGTTGCCATGAAGAAAAACACTTGGGCACAAACAGATAATGGACAAACAATTTATTATAAAGAAGATGGTGGCCTTGTATATGATACTACTTTTACCATTGATAATAAGTTGTACAAGTTCTCATATGAAGGTTATTTAGAACGTGGTACAGTTTCTGTGTATGATCGGGATGGAACTAAATATTATCTTACAGATGAATCTGGTGTGATTAATCAAGCAGCAGGTTGGAAGGAATATAGATTCCATTGGTATTATGCCAAAGAAGGTGGGGTATTATATACAAATGAATTGACAATCATTGATGGCAAATCATATTACTTTAATTATTCTGGTGAAATGGTAGTCAATTCAGCCCAATATGTGGGAGATGGATTGTATTATTTTGATACAAATGGTGAATTGGTTGACACTGTTGTAGGCTTTACTGGTACAAAAGAATTTCATGGACTTATTTATTTGAATAAAGATGGCGATCGATACTATACAGGTGAGTATGGAGGTCGATATTATTCAGGTGGTGTTTTGCAACAAAGTTGTATTGTTGAGGATAAATACTATATAGACTTTAATGGAAAGATTGCAAAGGGTTGGATCAAAGATGGTAATACTTATTACTATGGAGATCCTACCACTGGAGTTTTGGCAAAAAATAAATGGCTACAAATTAATGGTACATGGTACTATTTTAACTATTTCACAATGGCTACAGGTTATTGTTATACAGATGATGGATTGTATCAATTTTCAGAAAGTGGAGCCATGATTGGAAAGGCAAAACCGGATACATGGTATAGAGATTCATATACAAATTTATGGAATTATATACAATCAGATGGAACTGTATTTGATGGACCTAAATTAGTTGTGAATGGAACTACATATTATTTCGCAATGTTAGGTAAAGGTGGTGCTATGGGCTTTGATGGACTAGCTGAAAACTGTGTTTGGTATGATAATGAAACAGGTATACTTTATTGGACAAACGCCACTGGTACTGGTTTTGATACAAAAGATGGCTGGAAGAAAAGTGCAGATGGCGAACTTGGTTATGTTGAAAATGGAAAAGTAGTTACTGGATTCAAGATGATCGATGGTAAAGGATACTATTTCTGGAACAATGGATATTTAGCTAAGGGTGTAACAAACTATAAAGGAAAAGCATATGTAATTGATGAGAATGGTAATTTAGTGGATTATCAAGAAGGCTGGAATACATTGGGTAATGAGTCATTCTATATTAAAAATGGTCAAGCTTTAATGGATACTTTCGTTGACGGTAATTTTGTTGGTGGAAATGGTTTAACATATACAGGTATCTATTATGGTTCAAATGCAAATAATGTGGCTTTAGTTCATGGTAAATTGGCTAAAAATCAATGGGTTGAATCAAATAATTCTAAATGTTATGTGGATGAAAAGGGTCATATTGTAAGGAATAAATGGATTGACAATCACTATGTGGATAGATACGGATACATGGTTAAAGATACATGGGTTGGAAACCGTTATGTAGATGCAAATGGTGAATATAAACCAAATGGTTCAACTTCACAAGAAACAAAAGCAGAATGGATAAAAACAAATGGTAAATGGTGGTATCAACACAAAGATGGCACTTGCACTAAAAATGATTTTGAAACAATTTCGGGACAAACATATTACTTTGATGGAAATGGTTATATGGTAACTGGATGGAAGAAAATTAATACTAAAGATTATTTCTTCAATGCTTCTGGTGTAATGGTTAAAGATACTTGGCAAGGAGCTTACTATTTAGGATCTGATGGTGCAATGTTAACAAACACATTCACAAAAGACGGATATTATGTAGGAGCTGATGGAGCTTACTATACAAATCGTTGGGTTAAAGACCAAGGTAAAGATTACTATGTAAATGGTTCTGGTAAATTAGTTAAAAATGCATGGCAAGGAGCTTACTATTTAGGAAAAGATGGTGTAATGCTAACAAATGCATTTACTCCAGATGGATACTATGTAGGTAGTGATGGCGTCTATGTAAGAAATCAAAAGATTACTGTAGATGGTAAAACTTACTACTTAAATGCAGATGGTAAAGTAGCTAAGAATCAATGGTCTGGTGATTACTATTTAGATGGAAATGGTAATGTTGTTAAAAATAAATGGATAGGAAACTATTGGTGTGGTGAAGATGGTAAGTATGTTAAAAACGCATGGGTAGACAACAACAAGTCTTATGTCAACGAAAATGGTGTATACTTAACAAACCAATGGATTGGTGATTACTATGTAAATGGATCAGGTGTAAAAGTCACAAATGCATGGGTAGGAAGCTACTGGTGCGGAGAAGATGGTAAGTATGTTAAGTCTAGTTGGGTTGATAACGGTAAATATTATGTTGGATCAAATGGTGTTTATGTCACAAACCAATGGGTAGGCGATTACTATTTGAATGGTGCTGGATTAGTTACTAAAAATGCATGGGTAGGAAGTTACTGGTGTGGAAGTGATGGTAAATATGTTCGTTCTGCATGGGTAGACAACAATCGTTATTATGTAAATGAAAATGGTGTTTATGTCTCTGGAGCTTGGGAAAAGGACAGCAAAGGTTGGAAGTATCATGCAGGAAATGTATATGCGAAGGATATTACATTGAATATTAATGGTACTGCTTATACATTTGATAGTAATGGTTATATGAAATAACAATAGAATTGGAGTTAGATTTTGAGTCTAACTCCTTTTTTGAGTTTTAGAGTTATATTGTTTGAAAATATTATTTGTCAAGTGATTTGATTTTTACTATAATTTATGAGGTCAAGAGAGGGTTCTACAAATGAAATATGGAATGAAATTATTTTTTATTTTTTGTTTAAGTGGTATGTTAAGCGGTTCTTTATTGCCGACAAATATTTATGCACAAGAAGATACGCAAACAGAAACGGAGAATGTAGATGAAGAAAGTTCAGAATCTAAATCAGAACTTCCAAAATCATCGAATATAGCTCCTGTTTATCATTTTTCATTAGATAAGTTTTTAACGGAAGATGAAATTGAGACTGCAGAATTAAAATCAGAAAATCCAAATATTCGATCTCGTGTTACTTTTGCGGATATTATGTATGAAGCTACAAAATATGAAGGATTACCATATGTATGGGGTGGTCGTTATCCTTCACAAGGTGGATTTGATTGTGCTGGATTGTGTATGTATGTTTATAATAAAATTTGTGGTACAAGCTTTGATTTAATAAATACAAATGCGGCTATGTTGTATACAAGTCACTGTACACCAGTGAGTGAAAGTGAAGCTCAGCCTGGAGATTTAGTGTTTTTTAAAGGTACTTATGAAGCTATTGATTATATTTCTCATGTAGGAATTTATTGTGGAAACGGTATTATGTTTAATGCCGGAGATTCGATTGGATATGGTTATGTTCATGATGTACAGAATATGTATGGTGGTAAGGCTGAAGTTTTATTTGGTCGTGTAAACAATGTTGATGTTGTTGTTAGCTGCCAAAGTGGGTTTAATAATATAAATGGTAACTGGTATTATTATGATGAAAATGGTAATCCATTATATGGTTGGCAAACAATCGATGATAAATGGTATTATTTTAATAAATGGGGTCGTATGTCTATTGGTTGGACATTTATTTCAGGAAATTGGTATTATTTTGATGCGAATGGTGCTATGCAGAAGGGTTGGATTTTAGATAATACGTATTATTTAAATGAAGATGGTATCATGCTTAGTGGATGGCAAACTATTGATGATGCACAATATTATTTTGATGGTTCTGGTAAAAAATTAACAAGTTGCTGGATTGGTAATAGTTATGTATTAAGTAATGGAAAACTCGCAATAGATCAATGGATTGGTGATTGTTATGTAGATGAAAATGGTCTTTGGGTACCTTCTTTACATGCTTATGAATGGAAAACGGTTGATGGCAAGAAAAAGTATTACTCAAATAAGACTCATTCTTTTGTGACAAATCAGTTGATTCAAATTGATGGCTCATACTATTATTTTGATTCTGAAGGAAGTGTAGCTACAGGATTTACTACAATTGATCAACATACATATTATTTTGATGCAAATGGAAAAATGGTTACGGGATGGATTCAAATTGATGGAACTTACTATTTCTTTAATGCTTCTGGTATTATGAAAACTTCAAGTTGGCAAGGGAATTATTACTTGAATTCTGAAGGTAAAATGTTAGTGAATGCCTTTACACCGGATGGATATTATGTAGGTAGTAATGGTGCTTATATTACAAATCGTTGGTTTAAAAATCAAGGTAAGTATTATTATGTGAATGCCTATGGGAAAGTGCTTAAAAATGCATGGGTAGGTGCTTACTATTTAGGTAGTGATGGTGTTATGTACACAAATACCTTTACACCAGATGGATATTATGTAAATAAGGATGGTGTCTATTTAAGAAATCAAAAGATTACTGTAGATGGTAAAGATTATTATTTGAATGCTTCGGGTACTATAGCTAAAAACCAGTGGGTTGGAGATTACTTTATTGATGTGAATGGAAATGTTGTTAAAAATCATTGGGAAGGAAACTATTGGTGTGGTGAAGATGGTAAGTATGTGAAGTCAAGTTGGGTAGATAATAATCGTTATTATGTAGATGCGCGTGGTGTTTATGTAAGAAATTCTTGGATTAAAGCTGATGGAAAATACTACTACATGGAAGTAAGTGGTCTAACTAAAAAGAATGCTTGGCAAGGAGCTTATTATTTAGGTAATGATGGAGTAATGTATACAAATACATTTACACCAGATGGATACTATGTAGGAAGTGATGGAGCTTATCTTAAAAACAGATGGATTGGTGACTACTATCTAAATGGTTCAGGTATTAAAGTTACAAATGCATGGGTAGGCAACTATTGGTGTGGAAGTGATGGAAAATATGTGAAGTCATCTTGGGTTGATCATGATCGTTATTATGTCGATTCAAACGGAATCTATGTAGCCAAAGCTTTAAAATAAATACATTTTAAAAAGAATATTCATTTCGAGGGTAACCAAATAATCTAGGGGTTTCCAAGAAATATCTAGGGGTCAATTTAGGGGACTGATGCCATATCGGCATGAACCTATAGACC
>JABLTL010136063.1_pt1 | contig 11939 bp, 11 predicted proteins | sample 7160151 | NCBI WGS metagenome assembly JABLTL01 (sample SAMN14651223, study PRJNA627086) | human gut metagenome | isolation source: feces | host: Homo sapiens
ATAATATAATAAATAGTTATATATAAAGGTACTAAAAATAAATATTTTTTTATGATAACTGCATACTTTTATCTTAATTATTCATAATGCTACAATAAGCGTCTTTATATCCACTGCCAGTAAAAGTAAAATAAGCAAAATATGTTGCTGATATCATAGCGCCATAAGAATTTTGTGCCTCAACAGTGCCACTAACTGAATATTTATCGTTTCCTAAACTCGTAACATTTACAGACTTACCCCATTTGGCACTAGACGGAGATTTTAAATAACTCTTGCAAATATCTTGAGCCATAAATCTTGCCTCACTGTCAGTAGGCTTATTATAAGTATTGTCACTAGAGTTATTATTAGAATTATTGTTAGAGTTATTATTGTTTGTAGTTTCTTTTTTTTCTCCAGTTTCTACATTATAAGTATAAGTTTTATCGTTATCGGTTATATCTAAGCAATCATAACCACAAATTTTTTTATCATAACTAATATCATTTATTACTACTTCCATATTTGTTGGATAATAATAATTTAAATGCTTTTGTGTGTAATCAGACGTCTTTTTCATAAGATAGTTAAATTCCATATAATCAATATACTGAAATATCTCTTTTTCTGTTATTCTGTTAGACTTACCATTAACAATAACTTCATAACCATATTTGTTAGTTTTATCACTTTGATACATGCTTGAAATTGTAACATCTGTTACGCCATATTTTTCAAGATTAGATATTATATCTTTTTTAAAGTCATTGATATCCTTATTTGCAAAATAATTAAATAAAATAATCGAACCAGTTACCACTAAAACAATTGATGTTATTATAACACTCTTTTTAATTATTTTTTTATTTTTTAAATTGTACCTGTTATAGCCACAATTAGGGCATTGTTTTAATGTACTATCAAATACTTTTCCACATTCTTCACATATAATTTTAGTCATATTTTCAACTCCTTACTTCTCACATTTATTACCATACACAATTATAACATAAATCTCACATAATATCATTATATTTAGATAATTATTATAAATATAGTCAATGGTAATTTATCACTATAAATAGAATAATTATATATGTGAGGTGGTTATGTGATTACCAATGCTGAACTTGATAAGATTTTCTTGATGATTTCTAGAAACGTAAAGTATTATAGAATACATAATCAATCAAAATACGCTGATAAATTTGGACGTATTAGTCAAGAAAAACTTGCAGAATTGTGTGATGTATCACAATCTTTAATTGCTAACATTGAAAGTGAAAAAGTTAAACAAACATTTTCAATAACCGTGATAGCGTCTATTAGTAAAGTTCTTAATATACCTTTTGAAGAGTTTTTCAAAGAACATAACTTTACAAAATAAAAATATCTTTTGCAGATATTTTTTTTATTTTATATAATTTTTGCTTTTTTTAATAAAAAATTTTCCTATAATAATCATTAAAAAACAATAATATTTTAAGATGATTTTTCTTTCCAATAATGATTCTTTGAATCTTGATTATTTCTCTTCCTTTTACACCATTCGCTACCACAACAATTAGCATTTTTTCGCTTATTGTAAAATAATAAACCACATTGTTTGCAACTTTTAAAAACGCCTTGTCCTATTGTATGTAATTGACTTGTTCTAACTTGTCTATACATTTCAAAAAATACGTATGCAGAAATATATTCAGTGTAGTATTTAATATAAGGGCTTTTATTTTCATCAAGTTCAATAAAACTATGAATGCTTGTTGTATAACATTTATTAAGAATGTTATATAGTAAAGCAAATGTTTTTAAAATAAATTTATTCTTATCTTTAACACTAAAATCTATAATGTATGATTTTAATACTATTGGAGTTTCAAAGTTAAGATTTTTTGTAGAGATTATATCGTTAATCTCTTTAATTATATAGGTTAAATGGCATAATACTTTTACTTGCATTTGCTTATTTATCATTAAATGACTTATATAAAAATAATTATTTGTTAGCCAATTATCATAATCTTTATTGCTTATTTCCTCTCCATATAAATATATTTTTTTCCCATAATCATTTAAAAATTTTTCAACTAAGTTATCTAATACCTCATCATTTATTTTTTCAATATTTGAATACTCTACAATTAAAAGTTGTGGAGTTTTACTTTCGGTTAAATGGCTCCATAAAGTTAAATCTCTATCAAGATAGTTAATTTTAATTGTCTTCTCAATAATTTCTCCAATTTTCAAAATCATATTAAACATATCTTTGTTTCTTTGACAATCTTCATTTATAAAATACATCATATTTCCTCCTCAAATATAGTATATCACAACCTAAGATTTACTTCAATTTTAAGCCTTTGACTTTTTGATGAAAATAAATATATAATGGGCTCAGCTTCAAAGAAAAAGCTTTGAAGAGAAGGAGGAGATAATATGATAAGTGAAAAAAATGACTCTATAATCAATGCAACTGATATAGAGTCTAATCAAAACGAAGTAAATAATACTTCAAGTGATAGTTTATCACAAAATGCAGTAAAATGCAAAAAAAGGATAATTACTGAAAATCCTAGAAGCATTTTAAATTTTTTTAGAGATAATAATTCTCTATTACCCTTTAAAAAAGAGGATGACTTTAAAGAATGGCTTAATATTAATTATTTGGCTGGAAGATATAACGGCAAATTTATCGCAACTGAAAATGCAGTTGAAAAAGGCTATATGATTAATAGCACTAAAGCAATTATTGATTTACAAAAATTGACTTGTTGTATTAGTTATGGAGCAGAAATAACCCCTAAAGGGCAAAATTATATTTTAGATTTTTTTGAGGAGGTTCAAAATGAAAGAGAAAGTTAATCGTTATAGATTAAAAAGTTATAAAGACATAGAACTTGAAGAAGTAAATTGGCTATGGTTCCCTTACTTTCCTTTAGGTAAAATATCAATGATAGTTGGCGACCCAGGAAGTGGCAAAACTACAATATCAATATTTCTTGCAAGTATTATCTCAAATGGTGGAAAATTTCCACTTTCAGATACGAATATAGAACAAGGTATTGTTATTATACAAAATGGCGAAGATGGGGCTGGAGATACTATAAAAAAACGTTTAATTTCTTTCCATGCTAATGAAGAAAACGTTTATATGATAGATACTAAACAAGAGTATGAAAATGTGAGAGGTATAAATTTAAATGATACTTCAGAGTTAGAAGAATTACTAAAAGAAAAACAGCCAAAATTAGTTGTGTTTGACCCTATCCAATCTTTTATTGGAAATATAGATATGAATAGCGCAAACAAAGTTAGAGCAGTATTAAAGCCAATTGGAAAGCTTGCTGAAAAGTATAATTGTTCTATAATTTTTATAGCTCATAGAAATAAAGGCATGACTGGAGTTGCTGATTTATATAGGGTTTTAGGTAGTATTGACTTTGTAGGATATGCTCGTTCTGTTGTCACTATTGCAAAAGGAAAAGATGAAATGTTATTTATTCATACTAAAAGTAATTTGGCAGAACGTGGCAAAGCACTAGCGTTTAAATTGGAGAATAACAACATTGAATGGTTAGGAGAACGTGATTACAACGAAGAACAACAAACAATAAATGAAACAAAAAGACCAAGAGATATAGCGAAAGATTTTATTTTAGAATATTTAACAGAACATAAAAAAAGTGAATTTAAAAATATGACTATTAATGCTGAAAAACTGGGAATTAGTGAAAAGACACTAGATAGAGCAAAGGACGACCTAAGAGATGATAACATTATTGCTAAGAAAAAAGAAAACAATATTTGGTATTGGTATTTAGTTGATAGCAACTCCCCAAACCCCCACATATAATAAGTGGGGAAATGGGGAAATACTTTAAAATTTTGAGTTCTTTATTTAGTTTGCTGTTATGGAAAACGCCATTCTTTAATTAAATATGTTATAAATGGCGTTCTTCATCTAAAGCACTGTTATAGAACTATTTAGAAATGGAGAATAATATATGCAAAAAAATATATGTAATGTAAAAGAATTATCAAACTATCTACAAACATCTATTCCACAAATAAGAAAACTTGTTCGCGAAAAAAAGATACCTTATTTTAGGGTTGGTAATCGTATAAAATTTGACCTAAATGAAATCAATAAATGGATAGAAAAATCACAAGAAAAAGAGCTTGAAATGTCAGTGTTTATATAGAAAAAATAAGGGTTTTATGGTATAATATTTATTGTATAAATGAGTGCATATAACCCTTTTTAACGAAAGGAGAATTATATGAAAAAATCTAAGGGTTATAAAAAAATCGGCACAAAAAATGGTTTAAATTTATATGAAGCAATTATTGAAGTTGGTACAAATATTGACGGAAAAAGAGTGCGTGTAAAAAGAAGACATACGGGAAATTCTGAAAGTGCTGAAATATGGTACGCCAAACTTGTTGAAGAATATTATCATAAATCAAAAAAAATCAATATAAATGATATGACTTTTCTTGAATATAGTAATCTTTTTATTGAAAAATATTGTATTCCCAATGTTAGCAAAATAACCACAAAAGGATATAAAGCCTATATAAAAGTTATGATACCTTATATTGGAAATTATAAACTTAATAAAATAACATCTTATATGTTAGATAATATGTATAATAAAATAAAAAAAGGACAAAAAGGCAAAGAATTAACACCAAAAACAATGCTACACTATTTTGACTTAGTTAATTTAATGTTTAAACAAGCAAAAAAATGGAAATTTATTGAAAGCAACCCAAACGAAGACGCAACACGTCCTAAATTACAAAAGAAAAAAAGAAATTTCTACAATATAGAGCAAGTACAAAGCCTATTTAATTGCTTAAATAACGAAAATATTAAATATAGGACAATTATTATATTAACACTTGTTAGTGGTGTTAGACGTAGCGAATTATGTGCTTTACGTTGGAGTGATATTGACTTTATTAATAAAACACTTTATATAGATAATTCTTTAAAAGTTATTGACGGCGTAGTTGATGAAGAAAATGCAAAAACAGACTTTTCTATTAGAACTATAAATCTTGATAATAATACAATAGAGTTGTTAAAAGAATATAAAGCGTGGCAAGACGGATATAAATTATATATGGGAAATAAGTGGAAAGGCACAGATAGAGTTTTTACTGATAAATATGGAGAACATATACACCCTTGTACTTGCAATAAGATACTTCAAAAGATAGTAAATAAATATAATCTACCTAAAATCACTTTTCACGAATTAAGACACACTTGTGCTACATTATTAAATAGTCAAGGTGTTGACCCTGTTACAATAAAAGAACGTCTAGGACATTCTAATATCAATATTACGTTAGATATTTATACACACGCACTAGAACAAAATAAAAAAGATAGTGTAAACGTATTTGCCCAACTTCAAAATAATACCAAAAACACCTTATAAGGCACAAAATGGCACAAAAGTATGGCACAAACATAAAAAAAGAATACCTTTTAGTATTCTTAATTCTCATTATGGTAGCATGGGAGGGACTCGAACCCCCAACATTTCGGGTATGAACCGAACTATCTAGCCAGTTGATATACCATGCCATGTTTAGCGTATAGCCAGTTGACCTCACGGGTATGAACCGAACGCTCTAGCCAGCTGAGCTACCTCGCCATAAACCAAGTAAACAATAGAATAATATCATAAATATTTACATTTTGCAATAGTATTTTTATCTTTTTGAATAGTTTTAATGCATATATATTATATTATAGTAATATTATTACCAAAAATAAAGGAACTATGAGCGGTAGTTCCTTTAAAAGTTAATATATTAAAAAGTGAGCATTTTGTAGTTTATTTTTTTATAAGAAAGGTATATTATTTTATTTTTATTTTAATACTTATCGCTTTTTATTACTCTTATCGACCTCCTTTATGTTTATAAGTATATACTACTAATGTATAAAATATATTAAGGTTTTGTGTTTTTTTTGTGAAATTAATTATTTACAACGTTTTTAATTCTTCTTATCACCTTCTTTTCTATCCTTGATATGTAAGATTGACTTATTCCTAAAAGTTCTGCGACATCTTTTTGAGTCATCTCTTGCCCATTCAACAAGCCATATCTTAATACAATTATTTCTCTATCTCTTGGTGAAAGTTTGTTTATCTCATCTATGACTATCCTTTTATTTAAGTTTTCTTCTAACCCTCTTGTGACTATATCAGGATCAGTCCCTAAGATATCTTCTAGATGTAATTCATTTCCATCCATGTCAAAGCTTAATGATTCATCAAAACTAACCTCTGTTTTGATCTTTTTATTTTTTCTTAAATACATAAGTATTTCATTATCAATACATCTTGATGCATAAGTAGCTAATTTTATATTCTTATCCATACTGTAGGTTTTAATTCCTTTAATAAGGCCAATGGTTCCTATACTTACTAAATCTTCTAAATCAACTTTTGTATTCTCATACTTTTTAGCTAAGAATACTACCAATCTTAAATTATGTTCTATTAGTTTATCTCTTGCGGTTATATCACCATCAGTAGATCTAATAAGATAATACTCTTCCATTTCTTTTGATAATGGTTCTGGAAGTTTATCTGTTGAACCTACAAAAAACATTACATTCTCTAAATCAAATATTTCACCTAACACTAATAATATACTTATCACTTTGTTCCTCCTTCTATAGTTTCACTATTTAAAATCATGTTTACTGATTCTATATTAAATTTTTCATTTGATAATCCAATTAGTGGATTTGTTATCACATGATTATTATCTATTACTATTTTATCTACTATTATACATTTAAGTATTCCATTACCACTTACTGTTTTATATGGTACTAATATAGAATCCTCATAACTTGATTTGATTTTATCACTATGAATTAGTATAATTGGTCGTTTTTTGTAGGGATCCTTTAATTTATTTCCAGTATCTAAAAAAGCATTAAATCTATACCTCTTATTCTTATAATACATATCTACTCTATACTTATTTTGAAATTCCAATTTTAATTTTCTAGTTTCTTTGTAATACATAAAAAGTATAATTGGTGTTATTAAGATTAATATTACTATATTTAATGAGAATTTATTTGTAGAAAATAAGAGTCCATAATTTTTATAATTAAATTCATTATTTATTAAATACAATGCTCCACCTAATACTATACTTGATAAATAAAGATATATAATATTATTTAAAAAATATTTAAATCCCTTATATCCAAAAGTAGAAAGTATCATAAGTACACTTACTATTATTTTAAATATAAATAGTGTGAAATTATTTAGTTTTACAAATAAAAATAGTATTGATATTCCTCCTACTAAACTACCTAATAATATCTTTTTAAAACTTACATTTCTTTTTAGAATATAAGATGTTGTAGTAAGTAATAAATAATCAAACATAATATTAAGAAGTATTACTAAGTCAATATATACTTTCATATTATCACCAAAACAATCATAAAAAAAAAGAACTAAAAATAGTGTCGTTTTCTATTTATTAGTTCCTTTTATTTATTTTAATCCTTCAATATCTTCTCTAATAAGGTTAAATATCTTATCTAGGTTTTCTATAGTCTTACCTCCACCTTGCGCAAAAGTAGGACTTCCTCCACCATTACCATCAGATAACTGAGAAGCTCTCTTAACTGTTAGACCAGCATGAATATCACATGAGCTTCTACAAATAAACATTACATTTCCATCATTTACATTAGCTATAAATACAAGTGATTTACCAAGCATATTTATAAGAGCATCTGCAAGGCTTTTTAATACATTAGTCTCTTTTCCACTAGTTCTTAATAATACAGCTTTAACACCATTTATCTCTTCTACATTATTTAAATATTCTTCAATATTATTTGATTCTAATTTAACCTTTTCATCTTTTAACTTCTTCTCTAGTAAACGTACTTCATTTTGAACATATGCAAGTTCATTCTTACTATAGATAATATCTTTATAAGAAGAAGTACCTTCTTGGTCTAAAACAACATTAAATTCTAAATCTATACCAAGGCTTTGTGCTTCATCTAATATAGATTTAGCTTTAGATAAATATTTTCTTATCTCTTCAGTATAACTTTTTACTACTTCACCAACTAATTGTTCTACATTATGTTTAGTGGTTGCCTCAATTCTATATAAGTTACTACCTTTTGATTCTAGTTTAATTATTGCAAATTTTTCTATTTCAGAAGTATTTTTAACGTGTGTTCCACCACATAGTTCTATAGAATCCCCTATTTGTACTACTCTTACTATGTCCTTATATTTTTCATTAAATAGTGCCATTGCGCCAAGCTTCTTAGCTTCTTCTAGTGGCATCTCTCTAATTACTGTATCTATATTTTGAGAGATTTTTTCGTTTACTGCTTTCTCTATTTCTACTGCTTGTTCTTCATATATTTTTCCAGTATAAGTAAAGTCAAATCTAAGTCTTTCATTATCTACATAGCTTCCAGCTTGATGAATATTAGAAGATAATACTTCTTGAAGAGTTTTTTGAAGTATATGTACACTACTATGGTTAGCTGCGGTATCTAATCTTTTATCTTCCATTATTTTTATAGTACATATATCATTTAAACTAACTGAACCTTCAACAATTTGTGCCTTATGTAGATTTTGTCCATTAGGAGCTTTTACAACATCTATTATTTTAGCTTTAAAGTTTGCATTCTTAATAGCACCTGTATCACAAACTTGTCCTCCACCAGTTGCATAAAAACATGTTTTATCAAGAATTATGTATCCATCACTATCTAATTTATCTACAAGTTGTCCATCTTTTATAAGACCAATTACCTTACTTTCCATTTCATATACATCATATAAAAATTCACTTGGTGTTTTAAATGATAATAATACTTCATTTTGTATAGACATACTATTATCTTTTTTATGACTGTTTTTAGCAAGTTGTCTTGCCTCATTCATATAACGCATAAATTCATCTTTGTCAGTAGTAAATCCTTCTTCTTCTAAGTATTCCAAAGTAAGTTCAAATGGGAATCCATATGTATCATATAATTTAAATACATCATATCCACTTATTGTTTTATCAGTTGATGTTGATATTAATTGATATAGTTTTCTCTCTCCTGCTTCTAGTGTATTATGGAATAACTCTTCTTCTTGAAGAATTTGTGTTTTTACTACTGCTTTAGTATCAACTAATTCCTTATAAGAATCTTTCATAGTATCTACTACTACATCTACTAATTTATATAAGAATGAATCATTTATTCCTAGTTTTTTACCCATTCTTACACTTCTTCTTAATAATCTTCTAAGTACATATCCTCTACCTGTATTTTCAAATATTGCACCATCTGATAATGCCATTACTACTGCCCTTATATGGTCAGCAATTACCTTATATGGCATTTCTTGAGTATATTCTTTTCCAGCTAATTGTGCGATTTTTTCTATTATTGGAGTAAATAAATCTGTCTCAAATGTAGAATCTACACCTTGGAATATACAGCACCATCTCTCAAGTCCAGCACCTGTATCTATATTCTTATGTGGGAGTTCTTGATAATCATCACGATCTACACCATTTTTAGAATTAAATTGACTAAACACGTTATTCCATATTTCAATATATCTACTTTGGTCTTCGTCTCTAGAAAACTTTAAGAAGGCATCGCCCTCCTTATCATATTCTACTCCTCTATCATAGAATATTTCTGAGTCAGGTCCACATGGCCCTTCTCCTATTTCCCAAAAGTTACCATCTAATCTTATTATATGAGATTTATCAAGACCTAGCTCTGCCCATTTATTATAAGCCTCATCATCCTTTGTATATACAGTAACATATATCTTATCTTTATCTATTCCCATCCATTCTGGACTAGTTAAAAATTCATATGCAAACTCTAATGCTTCAGATTTAAAATAATCTCCAATTGAAAAGTTACCCATCATTTCAAAGAATGTTTGATGAGATTTAGTAACCCCAACATTATCTATATCGTTAGTACGAATACATTTTTGAATTGTAACTATTCTCTTATTATCAGGTACCACTGTTCCATCAAAATATTTTTTTAGTGGAGTTACTCCTGCATTTATGAAAAGTAGGCTATCATCACCCTGTGGAACTAGTGGTGCACTCTCCATTACTTTATGTCCTTTTGATTCAAAGAAGCTTATCCATTTATTTCTTATCTCATTACTTGTTAGTTTTTCCATGTTCTTCCTCCTTGTGAACTATTTCTTTAACATCACGTTCAAGTCCTTCTAGTGTATCATTAATTAAGCAATAATCATAGTCATTAAAACCATCTAAAGCCGTTTCAGTTTTATGAGATTGTTGCTCGGCAGTTAATTCCGTTTCAAAGTTAATTCTTTTAACATTTATAACTACTACATCATCAAATTTTTCTTTAATACCTGTAATTTCTATAGGAAATCTTATATCACTAATTATCATTACATCAAAAAAGTGACTTAATATATCAATATCTTCTATAGTTCTATCAACAAAAAATCTTTCCTTGCCTAGTTTTTCCCTTATTACATCAGTTCCTAAACGTTGTAATAATTCTCTTGGTTTAGTCTCTTCACTACCATCCCATCCAAAGTAATCCTTAATATACATTTTTAAATACTTTGCGATTTGAGTTCTACAAACCTTATATCCCATTTCCTTATAATCTTTTTCAAGAAAATCACCAATTGTATCTTTTCCATTCCTAGCTGGACCACTAATCAAATATACTTTCATAATTCCTCCTATTATTAAAGAAAAAAAGACCAATATGTAGGAGCGAATTATCGCGGTACCATCCTACTTTGATCTTAATTAACTAGTAAACTCCGAAGTAGCTTTCAATATATTTTATCTACTATTTCACACCAACAATAGCTCTCTTTAAGATAATTATATACCTACTTATCTTCATCAACGTTATTTATTATTTATCATATTAACAATTTCATATTTCTCATTAAAGAAATTAAATATAATCTTTATACAAGAAATTATTGGAGTTGCTAAAACCATACCTAGTATACCAAAGAAATGACCAAATATCAATAACCCAATCATAATTGTAACTGGATGTAATTTCATTGTTTTACTCATAACTATTGGATTTAAGAAATAACTTTCTAAAAATTGTGCTATTACAACAGCAAGTAATGTAAATATTCCAGTCGCAGGACTAATTGTAAATCCTACTATAACCGCAGGTATTCCCCCAATATAAGGCCCTATATATGGTATTACATTAGTAACCGCACAGAACATTCCAAATAACATAGGTGAAGATAATCCTGCAATAGCTAATGTAATTGATTGGAATATAAATAGTAACAACATTATTAATAAAGTACCTTGCACATAACTTTTTAATGTTTTATTTAATCTGTCAGTTAATGTTATCGCATCTGCATGAATACTCTTTGGTAATAAATTAAATAAATGCTTTCTAACGTTATTAAAATCAAACAACATATAAAACGCAATAAATAAGCCAAATATTATATTTAACCCTCCACTTACTATTGAAGAAGCTATAGAAATAACTTTATTTGGAAGTGTAACAGTAAGCCCTGATACAATGTTTGATAGTCCTCCATATAGTTGTTCCTTTATATTAGTAAAATCATAATCATAAATATTATTTAACTTATCAAATAAGTTTTCCCCAAAATTTTTAATATTATTTAATACACTTGGAGCACTTCCAATAAATTCATTTATTTGATCCGCAAATGATGGAATCAATAATACAAAGAATAATACAACTAAACTTATAAATGATAAGAATACCATTACTGTAGCAATTGCCCTTTTAAAACCATTTTTCTGTAGCCAAGTAACTATAGGATCTAGAAGCCAAGCAATTATTATTCCTATAAAGAATGGTGACAATATAGATAATACTGCTCCTAAAAAATTTAATA
>JABLTL010142800.1_pt1 | contig 11935 bp, 8 predicted proteins | sample 7160151 | NCBI WGS metagenome assembly JABLTL01 (sample SAMN14651223, study PRJNA627086) | human gut metagenome | isolation source: feces | host: Homo sapiens
AAGCCCGGCAAGCACGTTTCCCGCTGGAAAGTGCTCCGCACCTATCAGCGAATCGTAAAATAACCTCTCAGGCACCGAGCGCAAGCGAGGAGGACGGACAGGTTGAAGAAAGGCAGAGCCTCTGTGCACCACGCGCGGGGGCTCCGCCTTTTTCATGTGAAACAAACTTTTGCCTAAAAACAAGCTTGAATACAACAAACCACCCTGCAAGCAGCCCTGAATTGACAGCTGAATAGTGATTTTTTGCTTCAACCGACCGGTTTGATGCAGTTTTTAATTGCCGATGGGAAAAGCACGGAAAATTTGCTTGACAAGAAATAAACTTTTGTAATAAAATAAGAATGAAATTCTATTTGAAAAGGAACCGGAGGCAGTTCACGCAATGGGAGCTGTGCCGGGTCTTCTTTTTTCTGGGATAAAAACCCCAACAACAGGAAAAAGGCGGAAACTATGGCAGAAAATTTGCAGGAATATTATAAGCGGATGGCGGAGGCCATTGACACCCAGCTGGAGCAGAAAGGGAAAGCCGCGCTGTTCTATCCCGTTGGAAGCGGCAGCGGGCGGATCGTCTGGGCGTGGATCAACGCTCACCCGGACGCGGCCGTGATCTGGGTGGTGCCCGGGGAGACCCGGCGCGGGATGCGGCTGGAAGAGGCCAAACGGATCGGCCAGGAGATCCCGCCGCGGGTGCAGCTGATCCACTGTGAGGACAATACACCGCAGCGCTGTCTGGAGCTGGCCAAGATCCGCCCGGCCTGCATCATCCTGGATGGCTCGCGGGAGTTTACGGCGTTTCCGTGTGGAGAGCGTGTCCGCTGGCTGCAGCGGTTCAGCCCGCAGGCGAAGCTGCTGGGCCTCATCGACACCGACCAGCCTGTCAGCTGCTGCCTGGCGGAAGCCATGTTTCAGGGGGCGGGCACGTTCTCCATTTCGCTGACGGAAGCGCTGGCCCGGGGCCTTGTCACGCCGCCTGCCGCGGATACCGTGCTCCTCTGGCCCGCCGAGACGGCGCTGGAAGAATTCCGCATCCAGATGAAGCAGTGGAACGCCGCGGGCGTCCCGGGCGTGGGCGAAAAAGTTTTCACCAATCTTCGCCGCGCGGTGGAAAAATGCGGCCCGGCGCTGCCCCGGCTGCGGGAGGCTCTGCCCAAGGGCAAGCAGCTGGTCCTGTGTGAGGACGCCGCTGCCATGCGGCGGGTGACGGAAAATCTGGAAGTCCTCTTCGGCCCGGACACAGAAGCCACCATCCTGAAAGACGGCTGGGATCAGGAGATGGCCGTGCGGTTTGCGGCTTCCCCGGCACGGGGCGCGCAGGTGCTGGTCACCGTCAGCACCCCCGGCGGGCTGGCGCGGCTGGCCGGAATGGCGGGTGCCGTGCTGGTCCGCTCCACCGGGCTGGAACAGAACCACCGCCGGATGCTGGCCCGGGCACTGGCGCTCTGCGGGGACTCCGTCCCGCTGGTGGAGCTCAACGTCTCGTTTGCGGGTCTGCGCAATGCAGAGGATCTGGTGCAGGGGACGGAACAGGCCGGCGGCACCGGGTTCCCGCTGGAGGAGCCGTACCAGGCCTGCATCCGTCCGGCCCGCCAACTGCAGCGCCAACTGGACGCTCAGTGGGAGCAGGCCTTTGCAGCCGCCAAAGAGGCCGCCGCAAAAGGGGATATCAATGAGCTGCCCCGCGGCTTTACCACGGAAACCGGCTTTGGGCTGGGCCGCTGGCTGGAGCTGCAGCGACAGATCCAGGCCGGGGAAAAGCCCGGCCGCCTGACCGCCGAGCAGGCCGCCCGGCTGGAAAAGCTGGGCATCGCCTGGAAACAGCGGACGGAGCAGGCCTGGGAGCGGGGCTATGCCGCAGCCCGGGAGTACCGCGGAGAATACGGGAACCTGATGGTGCCGGTCCGCTACCGGGAGAAAAACGGCTTTGCCCTGGGCGAGTGGATCGTTTACAACCGTCAGCGGTTCCTCGGCAACAATCTGTCCACCGACCGTGTCGAGCGGCTGGAAGCACTGGGCATGGTGTGGGACACCGTGCAGGACATCTGGGAGCAGAGCTACTGCGCGGCTGTCCAGTATTGGCTCGACCACGGCACGCTGGAAGTGCCGGTCAAGTACACCACCCCGGAGGGCGTGGCTCTGGGCGTCTGGCTGGGCAGCCAGCGGGCCGCCTACAAGGCGGGCACCATCAAGCCGGTGCAGAAAGCCTGGCTGGAGGCGCTGGACGTGGACTGGACCAACCGCAACGACCGCAAGTGGCAGGCCGCTTATGATGCCGCCGCGCGGTATTATCAGGCCCATGGCGACCTGAACGTCCCCTCGGAGTACATCGACCCGGACGGCGTGCTGCTGGGCAAGTGGGTCAGCCGCCAGCGTTACGCCTGGCAGAACCCGGACCGCAGCAGCGCGCGCCTTACCCCGGAGCGCAAGGCCCTGCTGGACCAGCTGGGCATGGTGTGGCAGAAGCCGGATTCCTGGCAGCACCGCTATGAGCTGGCCGCTGCCTACAAGGCCGCCCACGGCAGCCTGGAGCTCCCGGCCCAGTACCGCACGGAAGAAGGGATCTGGCTGGGCAGCTGGCTCAGCCGCCAGAAGCAGCTGCTCCAGAAAGGGGATAAGAGCCTGCGCGGTGAGCGGGTCAAAGCCCTGAAAGAGCTTTTCCGGGGCGAGCTGGAGCGCCGGAGCGGGGCTGTCCGCACCCGTGCCCGCTGCAGCGTGCGGGAGCGGAACTGGCTCAGCAACTACCGCCATGCCAAGGCCTACGCCAAGCGCCGGGGAGATCTGCTGGTCCCTGCCAGCTATGTGGATGAAACGGGGTTCCGCCTTGGCGTCTGGATCTCCAACCTGCGGGCCGCCCGCAAGACGCGGCCTGACTCGTTCCAGGTCACGCCGGAGCATATCGCGATGCTGGACGAGATCGGGATGCAGTGGGACGCCCGGGAGGCCAAGTGGCAGTGCGCCCTCCGCCGGGCCGGGGAGTACCGCGCCGCCTACGGGGATCTGGCCGTACCCGTCAATTATAAAACGGAGGATGGCTTCTGCCTGGGCGACTGGATCCGCCGGATGCGGGAGAGCTATGCAGCCCATGACGCCCGGCTGACCCCGGAGCGGGTGGAAAACCTCAGCGCCCTGGGCATGGTCTGGGCACCGGCAGAGGGCTGAAAACCAATTGCATTTTTGGCGGGCCTGTGCTATACTAACCCCGTCTGAATAGAAAACAGCAGGTGCCTTTTGCCGCTTTCGGGCGGCGGAAAGGGTAAAAGAGAAGCGGGTGGGATTCCCGCACGATCTCGTCACTGTGATAAGGGAGCTTTGCGGCGTTGGCGCGTTTTGCGCCGGTCACTGGGGGAATCTCCGGGAAGGCAGCCGCGGGCGCGGGCAGTTCTGCCCGTCCCTTTCAGCCAGGAAACCTGCCTGCTGTTGGTACGGGAGCAGATGCTCCAGATCACGAGGAATTGGTTGTACCGAAAAGCCCAGAAATAACAGGGGTCTTTTTGTTGTGCACTCCGCGCGGCAAAAGGGCCCTTTTTGTGTCCGGGCGTACCGCCTGTACCCTTTCTGTCAGAAAATCCGCACACAAGCAAAAACAGGAAAGGAACAAACAAGAACTATGCGTAAACTCAATTGGAAAAAGACCGTGGCAGTCTCCGCCGCTCTGGCGCTCTGCGTCGGCACCCTGGCAGGCTGCGGCAGCAGCGCTTCCAGCAGCACCGCCGCTTCCAGCGAGGCAGCATCCAGCACTGCCGCCAGCGAGGTGAGCAGCGAGGAGGCTGACGAAATGGCCGCAAAGAACGTGGCAGACCTGATCGACGCCATCTATGTGCAGGAGCGCAACGAGAACACCGATGAGCAGTGCAAGGCTGCCAAGGACGCCTGGGACGCTCTGACCGACGCCCAGAAAGAGCTGGTCGAGGGGGAAGAGGCTGATCCCGATTACTTTGGCCGCGACACCGGCGATGCTTCCAAGGATGACCCCCGCAATGAGGACAACATCGGCGACAACGAGCTGCTGGTGGTCAGCTTCGGCACCTCGTTCAACGACAGCCGCGTGAAAGACATCAAGGGCATCGAGGATGCTCTGCAGGCCGCTTACCCCGATTGGTCTGTCCGCCGTGCATTCACCGCTCAGATCATCATTAACCATGTCCAGGCTCGTGACGGCGAGAAGATCGACAACATGCAGCAGGCCATGGACCGTGCCGTTGCCAACGGCGTCAAGAATCTGGTCGTCCAGCCCACTCACCTGATGCACGGCGCTGAGTACGACGAGATGATGGAGATGATCGACGACTACCGCGACAAGTTCGAGTCCGTCGCTGTGGCTGAGCCCCTGCTGGGTGAGGTCGGCGCTGACGCTACCGTGATCAACGAGGATAAGGAAGCTGTTGCCAAGGCTGTCACTGCCGAGGCTGTTGCCACTGCTGGTTACGACAGCGTAGAGGCTGCTGCCAAGGATGGCACTGCATTCGTCTTCATGGGCCACGGCACTTCTCACACCGCTAAAATCAGCTACAGCCAGATGCAGACCGTCATGCAGACCCTGGGCTATGACAATGTCTTCATCGGCACTGTTGAGGGCGAGCCTGAGTCCACCTCCTGCGAGAATGTCATCGAGGCTGTCAAGGCTGCCGGTTACACCAAGGTCGTGCTCCGCCCGCTGATGGTCGTTGCCGGCGACCACGCCAACAACGATATGGCCGGTGCGGACGAGGACTCCTGGCTGAGCCAGTTTGAGGCTTCCGGTGCATTCGACTCTGTCGATTGCCAGATCGCAGGCCTGGGCGGGGTTGCTGACGTCCAGCAGCTCTACATTGTCCACACCAAGGCTGCCATCGATTCCCTGAACGGCTAAAATAGACCCACGTTGCCCGGAAAGGGAGACCTTTTCGGGCAATTTTGTTTGTGTCCCCCTTTTCTGTTCCCCCAGTTGCGTGCTATACTATTCCAGTAATCTTGTTTTTGAGGTGTAATGCAATGAAATATACGCGTTTTGTTTCTCTGCTGGCAGTGTCCGCCCTGCTGGCTGCTTCTCTGGCTGGCTGCGGCAGCTCTGCTTCCAGCGCGGCTTCTTCCGCTTCCTCGGAGGCGGTGTCTTCCGTGGCGGAATCCGCTGTCTCCGAGGCCGCTTCCGAGAGTGCCGCTGCTTCTTCTGCACGGGCGCTGGAAGACGGCACCTATACGGCGGAGTTTGATACCGACAGCAGCATGTTCCATGTCAATGAGGCCAGCGACGGCAAGGGCACGCTGACCGTGGAAGACGGCCAGATGACCCTGCACATCAGCCTGCAGTCCAAGAAGATCGTCAACCTCTATGTCGGTATGGCGGCGGATGCCCCGGACCATGAGGCCGACTGGCTCCAGCCCACCACCGACACCGTGACCTACTCCGACGGAACCTCCGAGGAAGTCTACGGCTTTGACGTCCCGGTGGAAGCACTGGACACCGATTTCCAGCTGGCCATCCTGGGCACCAAGGGCAAGTGGTATGACCACACCGTCAGCGTCCGCAATGTCGAGGCACAGGCCGCGGAGGCTGTGGAGACTCCCGCGGACGGCAGCTACACCTGCGAGGTGACACTGGAGGGCGGCTCCGGCCGTGCCACCGTGGACAGTCCCGCTGCCCTGACTGTGGCCGACGGCAAAATGACCGCCACCATCGTCTGGTCCAGCCCCAACTATGACTATATGATCGTGGACGGCGAGAAGTACCTGCCCACCAACACCGAGGGCAATTCCACGTTTGAGATCCCGGTCTCTGCCCTTGGCACGCCGCTCTCTGTTGTGGCGGATACCGTCGCCATGAGCACTCCCCATGAGATCGAGTACACCCTGACGTTCAGCGCCCCGAGCGAGAACTGATGCCATGAAGATCAACCGACGTCAATTCCTCAAAGCCCTCCCGGCGGCTGCCCTGGCCCTGACGGCCTGCGGCAGCGGGCAGCAGGAGGCCCCTGCTGCCACGGATGCCCTTGTGCTGGACCACGCTTACCCGCTGGATTATGCCCGGCAATTCACGGCGGATGTTTATACCGACGGCTCCGTTCTGCTCACGATCGCGGAATCTGGGGACAAGTTCCTTGTCCGGCCCGAGGGAGCGGCGGAGCTTTCCGTCCTCCAGGAGGGAACCGTGGAGCTGCGCCAGCCGCTGGAAAATATTTACCTCGTGTCCAGCTCCATGATGGATTACTTCATCCGCCTGGACGCGCTGGATTCCATCACTCTTTCCGGCACCCGGGCCGATGGCTGGTATCTCGACGAGGCCAAAGCCGCCATGGAGGCGGGCGAGATCACCTATGCGGGCAAGTACAGTGCGCCGGACTACGAGTGCATCCTGGCTGCCCACTGCAGCCTTGCCATTGAAAACACCATGATCTACCACACCCCGGAGGTCAAGGAGCAGCTGGAACATTTCGGGGTGCCGGTGCTGGTGGAGCGCTCCAGCTATGAGAGCGGCCCCCTTGCCCGGATGGAGTGGATCAAGTTCATTGGGCTGCTGCTGGGCAAAACGGAGGAGGCCGAGCGCGTTTTCAGCGAGAAGATCGCGCGGATCGAGCCCGTTTTGCAGCAGGAACCCACGGGCAAGACGGTGGCGTTCTTCTCCGTCACGGGAAATAACCTCATCACCGTCCGCAAGGGCGGGGATTATGTGGCCCAGATGATCGGGATGGCCGGCGGCAGCTATGTCTTTGCCGACCTCACGGACAATGGCAACAGCCTTTCCACCATGAATCTCCCGCAGGAAACATTCTACGCCCAGGCCAGAGACGCCGATGTACTCATTTACAACAGCACCATCGAGGGCGTGATGGATACCCGGGAGCAGCTGGTGAAAAAATGCGCCATGCTGGCCGATTTCAAAGCCGTCCAGTCCGGTGACTGCTGGTGCACTTCCAAGAGCTTTTTCCAGCAGAGCATGGCCCTGCCGGACCTCATTTTGGATATGAACCGTGTCTTCACCGAGGGCGACCCCGCCCCGGAGGAGCTGACCCTCTTACAGAAAATTTCCTGACCGGATGTGAAAAGGAGTACCCCATGACCACCCCCAAACGCCTCACACGGACCTACCTCGCCCTCACGGCGGGGCTTTTGGTGCTGTTTGGCATGAATCTGCTGTGGGGCAGCGTTTCGCTGACCCCGCAGGCCGTGCTGGCGGCCCTGCTGGGCAAAGGGCAGGACGCGCTCTCCATGGGCATCATCCTGCAGCTGCGGCTCCCCCGGGCGGTCATGGTGATCCTGCTGGGGGCGGCGCTCTCGGTAGCAGGCTATCTGCTCCAGACCTTTTTTGCCAACCCCATTGCGGGCCCGTTTGTCATGGGCATTTCCAGCGGTGCCAAGCTGGCCGTGGCCCTCACCATGGTGATGTTCCTCAATCAGGGGCGCTTCACCAGCTCGGCGGCGCTCATCATCGCCGCCTTTGCGGGTGCCATGGCGGCGATGACCTTTGTGCTGGCTGTGGCCCGGCGGGTGCAGCGGATGAGCATTCTGGTCATCTGCGGCGTCATGATCGGTTACATCTGCTCTGCCATCACGGATATCGTGGTCACTTTTGCGCAGGACTCCAACATCGTCAACCTCCACAACTGGTCCATGGGCAGCTTTTCGGGCGTTACCTGGGGCAATGTGCAGGTGGCGGCCTGCGTGGTGCTGCCCGCGCTGGCAGCCTCGTTCTGCCTCTCCAAGCCCATGGCGGCTTACCAGCTGGGGGAAAGTTACGCCAAAAGCGTGGGCGTGGCGGTGCGGCCATTCAGCATGGCGCTGGTGCTTCTTTCCAGCCTGCTGGCGGCCTGCGTTACGGCCTTTGCCGGGCCGATCTCCTTTGTGGGCATCGCGGTGCCCCACCTCGTCAAGGGAGCACTGGGCAGCGCCAAACCCTTGCACGTCCTGCCGGGCTGCGCGCTGGGCGGGGCGGCGTTCTGCCTGCTCTGTGACCTCATCGCCCGCAGCCTGTTTGCCCCTACCGAGCTGTCCATCAGCTCGGTCACGGCCGTGTTCGGCGCACCGGTGGTCATCTGGCTGCTGATCCGCCGCCAGACACAGGAGGGGGAACGATGAGTTATTACTGCGAGACAAGAAACCTGGCTGTGGGCTACACCAAAGCCCTTTTACAAAATATCGCGCTGGGGGTGGAGCGGGGCCAGATCCTGACCCTCGTGGGCCCCAACGGCGCGGGAAAATCCACCCTGCTCAAAACGCTGGCGGGCCAGCTGGCCCCGCAGGGCGGCGCGGTGCTGCTGGACGGCGCGGAGCTTTCCACGCTGTCCGGCAACGCCCGGGCCCGCAAAATGGCCCTGATGCTGCCCCACACCCGCCGCACGGAGCTCACCACCTGCTTCACGCTGGCGGCGGCGGGCCGCTACCCCTATACCGGGCGGCTGGGCGTCCTCTCGGCAGAGGACAGAGCGCAGGTGCGCGCCGCCCTCAGATTGGTGGGCGCGGAGGCTCTCGCTGACCGGGATTTCAACAAGATCAGCGATGGCCAGCGCCAGCGGGTGCTGCTGGCCCGGGCCATCTGCCAGCAGCCAGAGATCATTCTGCTGGATGAGCCTACGTCTTTTTTGGATATCAAGGGCAAAGTGGAACTGCTGGGCATCCTGAAACAGCTGGCCCGGGAGCGGAACATGGCCGTTCTGCTCAGTCTGCATGAGCTGGATCTCGCCCGCAAAATTTCGGACAAAGTGGTCTGCGTCTCGCCCGAGGCTGTTTCCGGTGTGCTGACGCCAGAAGAAGCGTTCACCAAAGAAAATATCTGCCGCATCTACCACCTGACAGCGGAGGAATACACATTTCTCTATGGCCCGGACGCCGCGGTGCAGACGCCTGCCCCGCAGGCAGAGGCCCCCAAAAAGCCAAGACCCAAATTCGAGCACTATGTCCGCAGCGGGCAGAAACTGCTCCGCTGCGGTTATACCACCGGCACCTGTGCGGCACTGGGCGCGGCAGGAGCCGCCCGGCTCCTGCTGACCGGACGCACGCCGGAAACGGTCGCTCTCCGCACCCCAAAAGGCATTGTGGTGGAGGTGGCCCCGCTGGCCTGCCATCCAACGGAAGACGGTGCTGTCTGCGTGATGGAAAAGGACGGCGGTGACGATGCCGATGTGACCACCGGCCTGCCCGTTGCGGCGGAAGTGGTCCTGAAACCGGAACGCGCGGATGTGCAGATCTTCGGCGGGCCGGGGGTGGGGCGGGTGACAAAGCCGGGCCTTGACCAGCCGGTGGGCGAAGCCGCCATCAATCATGTCCCCCGGGAGATGATCGCGGAGGCCCTGCAAAAAGAAGCCGAATCCGCCGGTTATGCGGGCGGTTTTGCCGTGACGGTTTCCATTGAGGGCGGTGCCGAAGTGGCCAAGCGGACGTTCAACCCCCATATCGGGGTGGAGGGCGGCCTCAGCGTGCTGGGCACCAGCGGCATCGTGGAGCCCATGAGTGAGCAGGCCCTGCTGGACACCATCCAGCTGGAAATGAATCAGGCTCGCCTCCGCCCCCACCCGGGTGCGCCCCAGCGGCTGATCCTGGCCCCGGGCAACTATGGGCTGGATTACCTCCACGGCACCCTGCCCCGGCTGGAAAAGATCCCAGTGGTCAAGTGCTCCAACTTCATTGGGGACACGCTGGATATGGCGGCCGCCGCCGGGTTTGAGGAAGTGCTGCTCATCGGCCATGTGGGCAAGCTGTGCAAGCTGGCGGGCGGCATCATGAACACCCACTCCCACACGGCGGACTGCCGCACCGAGCTCTTCTGCACCTACGCCGCTCTCAGCGGGGCGGGGCAGGAGGTCTGCGCGGCCCTCCTCCACGCGGCCACCACGGACGCCTGCATTGAGATCCTGGACAAAGCAGGCCTCCGGGCCCCGGTGCTGGCCGGGCTGGTGGATGCCATCCAGACCCACCTCGACCGCCGGGCGGCCGGGGCGTTCCGTGTGGGAGCCATCCTCTTTTCCAACCAGCATGGCCCGCTGGGCCAGACCCAGACTGCAAAGGAGCTGCTGCAAGCATGGACAATGTGAAAAAAGGCACCCTCCACGGTGTCAGCGTTGGCCCGGGAGACCCTGAGCTGATGACCCTGAAAGCCGTGCGGTGCATTGAGCAATGCCCCGTGCTGGCAGCGCCTCAGACAGCCGCGGGCCGGATGCTGGCGCTGGACATTGCCAAAGGGGCAGTGGATGTCAGCGGTAAGATCATCCTGCCGCTGCACTTTGCCATGAGCCGGGATTCGGAAGTGTTAAAGGCCTCTCACGCGGCGGCCGCCGATGCCGTCCGGGCCCATCTGGATGCCGGGCGGGACGTGGCCCTGCTCAACCTGGGCGATGTCTCCATTTATGCCACCTACGGCTATCTGGAAGAAATTTTGACGGCGCAGGGCTATGCCGCTGTCCGGATTGCGGGCGTGCCCAGTTTCTGCGCTGCTGCCGCCCGGCTGGGCCAGAGCCTGACCGGCGGGATGGAGCAGCCGCTGACCATCGCTCCGGGCCGCCATGTAGAACAGGTGTTGGCTGCCCCGGGCGCAAAAGTGCTGATGAAGACCGGCCGCCGCCTGCCAAAGACGCTGGACGCCCTGCGGGAGCGTGGGCTTCTGGCAAATAGCGCAATGGTCTGTAACTGCGGTCTGCCGGACGAGGCCGTTTTCCCAGCACTGACGGATTATGACCCGGCACAGGATGCCGGATATTTTGCAACCATTCTGGTAAAGGAGTAACGCCATGGTTCATTTTGTGGGGGCGGGCCCCGGCGCGCCCGATCTGATCACCCAGCGGGGCGCGGCCCTGCTGCAGGGGGCCGACTGCATCATCTACGCGGGCAGTCTGGTCAACCCGGCCCTGCTGGGGCTGGCAAAGCCCGGCTGTGCCATCTACAACAGCGCCGAGATGACGCTGGAACAGGTGCTGGACACCATGCGCCGGATGGAAGCGGCGGGCAAGACCACCGTCCGCCTCCACACCGGCGACCCCTGCCTTTACGGGGCCATCCGGGAGCAAATGGATGCACTGGACACCGACGGCATCCCCTACGATGATACCCCCGGTGTGTCCAGCTTCTGCGGCGCGGCGGCGGCCCTCTGTGCGGAGTACACCCTGCCCACTGTCAGCCAGACCGTCATCATCACCCGGATGGAGGGCCGCACCCCGGTGCCGGAAAAAGAAAAGCTGCAATCCCTCGCCGCCCACGGGGCCACCATGGTCATCTTCCTGTCCATCGGTCTGGTGGCAAAGGTGCAGGAGGCTCTGCTGGCCGGCGGGGCCTACACGGCAGATACCCCGGCGGCGGTGGTCTATAAGGCCACCTGGCCGGAGCAGAGGGTGGTGCGGTGCACCGTGGGTTCTCTGGCCGAGAGCACCAAGGCGGCGGGCATCACCAAAACGGCCCTCATCGTGGTAGGCGATTTCCTGGGCACCCGGTACGAGCGCAGCAAGCTCTACGACCCCGCCTTTGCCACCGAGTACCGCCCCGCCACGGAGCCAAAGCAATGAGCCGCGCCTATCTGGCCTTTACAGAAAAAGGCATGGCTCTGGCCCACCGGCTGGCCCGGGCACTGCCCGGCAGCGTTTCCCGCTGCGGCGCGGGCGGCGTCCGGCTGGCGGAGTGGACGAGTACGCAGTTTGCACAAGCGGACGCCCTGATTTTTGTGGGGGCTGTTGGCATCGCCGTGCGGGCCATTGCGTCCCACTGCAAGAGCAAAGCCACCGACCCTGCCGTTGTCGTGCTGGACGAGTGCGGCCGGTTTGCCGTGCCGCTGCTCTCCGGCCACCTGGGCGGGGCCAACGCGCTGGCCCGGGCACTGGCGGAAGCCTGCGGGGCCATCCCGGTCATCACGACGGCCACCGATGCCAATGGCGTGTTCGCCGTGGATGAGTGGGCCAAAGCCCAGGGCTGCGCCGTGCTGGAGCCGGAGCGGATCAAGCTGGTCAGCGGGGCGCTGCTGGCCGGGCACACTGTCCGGCTGGCA
>JABLTL010096852.1_pt1 | contig 11933 bp, 10 predicted proteins | sample 7160151 | NCBI WGS metagenome assembly JABLTL01 (sample SAMN14651223, study PRJNA627086) | human gut metagenome | isolation source: feces | host: Homo sapiens
CCTTTCTTGCCGTCCAGCATGATGTTGTTGATCAGCTTGGTTACAACCTTATTGTTGTAAACCGGATCGGCTAATACGTCTCTTTTTTGGGTATGTCCTTTACGCGGCACGTTACTTCCCTCCTTAAACATTTTTCCCGAAAACGGGATATTTTAATTCATCGGTACTCACATGTCAAAATGAATAATGTGTGGGGCCTGGGACATAGGGTTTACGATATCTAAAAGTGAAATCATATGCCTACATTCCAGCACTTTCATAAACAGTCAGACTGTGTTTACTCGAGTTGTGAAACCTAATTGTCTATTACTTCTTAGGCTTCTTTGCACCGTACTTGGAACGAGCCTGCTTACGGTTAGCAACTCCTGCAGTATCCAGAGTACCACGAACGATGTGGTAACGGGTACCGGGCAGGTACTTTACTCTTCCGCCTCTAACGAGAACCACGCTATGCTCCTGAAGGTTGTGACCTTCACCGGGAATGTAGCTGGTTACTTCAATACCGTTAGAAAGACGAACTCTGGCGATCTTACGCAGAGCGGAGTTCGGCTTCTTAGGGGTAGTTGTCTTAACAGCGGTGCATACGCCTCTCTTCTGAGGAGCGGATTCATCCGTTGCCTTCTTGTGCAGAGAGTTGTAACCCTTCTGCAGAGCAGGTGCTGTAGACTTCTTCTCCGTCGTTGTTCTGCCTTTTCTCACTAACTGATTAAATGTGGGCATGAGTTTCACCTCCTGTGATTATTTTGTGGGATACCGGATGCTTCCGGTTCCGCAAGTGTGACGCAAAAAGAAAACGCATCCAATTGCGCACACTTGTTTATTATAACATACCGTGAATAGAAGTCAAGGTGTTTTGCTTTATTTTTTTCAGGCCGGAACTCGGAATTATTACGTTTTATGCCTTTTCTTCCCGCAGAAGACTGGGAAAATCGTGGAAATAGCGCTCGCGATCCTCTGCAGACAGGTTCACCAGCATCTGCAGGGATTCAATGCTGATATATCCGGCGGAGAAGAGCATCTCCGTATAATCCCACTTGTTGAAGCCCAGTTCCTGCTCCCACTGAGTAATCTTCTTCATGCCGTAATAGTAGCAGGTAAAGTAACCCGGTGTATTCTGATGCGCCTGTACCTGAGCACGGGCAGTCACGCGGTCGAAACCAAGCTCTTTCTCATAGACCTCTACCACGTCTTCCAGCGCCGCGCCATAGTAGAACATCATCAGGTCCACCAGAATACGCACGGAAGCATGGTGACGGCGGTACGCCACGAACAGGGCGAATACCGGATCTTCCGCAAAGATAAACTGAAACGCGCGCTCCGTACGCAGGCATGTTCCCTCCAGGATCGGGATCAGCTTCGTGCCGATCTTTACAGTCTCCGGTGTCGGATCCATCGCCGCACGCACATACTGTACATGGTGTCCCGGATACGCTTCGTGAAGCGAGTTCAGCTTGATCCAGCCATCCGTGATATTCTGGTAATTATACTGATTCAGGAACATCTGACCGTGATAGGGGACTTTGCGGAAGTCGCCGCCTTCATAGCCGCCCCACGGATAAGAATCCTTATAGCAGTCTGGCAGTGGTACGCAGCGGCACTGCTCATGATCCGGCAGCTTCACATACTCATGCGCCAGCGCTCTTGTACGTTTCAGATACTGATTGGCGCGCTCGAACATCTCCTCCGCGCTCTCGCAGGGAGGCTCCAGACGAAACAGGATATCACGCACATCGAGCATATCCTTCACCGGCTCCTCAAGCCCCAGCTCATTCGCAATCTTCAGGCACTCCGAGCGGGTCTTCTCGATCTCTTCCTTATGCCATGCCAGCAGCTCATCCAGTGATACTCCCAGCTGATCGCGCAGCAACGCACGGTACTCTTCCACATCCATCTTTACCGTGCGGCTCAGATCATCCGCCATGGGATCGGCTTTCGGCGTTTCCTGCTCCAGAGCCTTCGCCATGCGATCCAACAGCTCCAGCTGAGCCTGAACCGTATCGGCCAGCTCCTTCTTCTGCTCCTCCGAGAAATCCGAATAATACTCGTCAATATGCTTTCCCTCGGATTCCAGCATTACCTTTTCTCTGGCAAATGACTGTGAGAGGCCTCCCCATTCACTCTGTGGATGGCGCGACTTAATCAGATTCAGATATTCTGCCTCTCGCTGCTGCATCCAACGCAGTCCGTTCGCAGCAGCTGCCAGTCGCTCCTCTGCCGGACCATTATTGCCTCTGCCAACAGAAGCAAGACCATAATGTGCCGACAGGAACGGCCCTTCCGGATAATTCTTTGCATCCAGAATCGCAAAATGCAAGGAATCCAGGAAATCCTGAAAATGATGCTTTAGCAGCGCATAGACACCGTCCGGAGTCAGAAGTTCCTCAACCTGCTTTTTCAGAGATTCCCATTCTTTCTCTACTTCCGCATTTGCTTCGTCGGTTGCCAGATAAGGAGCCTTGTCCTTCTCACCCGATTCATGAATCCGGGCATGAAGTTCCGCCAGTTTCCGGTCCATTTCTCGGTAGATCTGATTCAGTTTCTCATCTCTCATGTTGCGTCTCCTTTTTGTATTTAATTTTGCTATCAGTCATTACAGGGCAGCTGCCCGAATAGATCTTCTCTATCACCGCAGCTGCCCTGCCTATGTTCTTTTCTGTAACAACAGCTTCTGAAGCGATAGTTTCTTACTTATTACTTCTTACACTTATTGCTCCTTACTTTCCGACGTAGTGCTCCATCTCGTCATCCGCGAGAAGCACATAATGCGTTCCGCTTACCAGATGCATGGACGGCTGCTGTACGCTGTAATCATGGATGCCGGGATCGTAAGTCTCGCAGCCTCTCCACTTCTCGTAGCCAGGGTCCGGAACCGGAATCGCCGAGAGAAGTGCCTTCGTATATGGATGAACCGGATTCGCGTAAATCTCCTCTGGCGTACCCTGCTCTACCAGACGCCCCTTGTTCATGACTCCGATGTAATCACAAAAATACTTCACGACCGATAGGTTATGCGCGATAAAGAGGATTGTCAGCCCAAGCTCTCTCTTCAGCTCATTCAGCAAATTCAACACCTGTGCCTGAATAGAAACATCCAGCGCGGAGATCGGCTCGTCTGCGATAATAAGGCTGGGATTCGTTGCCAGCACACGTGCGATACCGATACGCTGACGCTGTCCGCCGGAGAACTCATGAGGATAACGGCTCAGGTGATCCTCGCTCAGTCCAACCAGTTTGATCATCTTCAATACACGCTCGTACAGTTCTTTCTCATTTTTCACAGCCTTGTTAATAATCAGGCCTTCTCCGATAATTTCCTTGATGGTCATACGGGGATCCAGCGATGAAATCGGGTCCTGGAAAATCATCTGAATACCCTGATGCACCATCCGGCTGTCTTCCTTATTTAATTTGCCGGAGATCAGCTTCCCGTTGAAGTAAACCTCGCCGCTCGTCGGCTTGTACAGGCGGATAACGGTACGACCGGTGGTCGTCTTGCCGCAACCAGACTCTCCTACAAGTCCGAAGGTCTGTCCCTTGGCAATCTTGAAGCTGACATCATCCACCGCTTTTACTACTACTTTATTTTTTCCAACGCCATTATGAAAGTACTGCTTCAGGTTCCGGACGTCAAGCACAATTTCCTTCTCAGCCATTGGCCATCTCCTCCTTCCTCTTCAGGCTTCTCTGAATGCGGCGCTCCAGAACATGCGGACGCTCTACCTTCGGTGCTCCGGGGTGCAGCAGCCAGGTTGCCGCGTAATGCGTATCACTGATCTTGAACATCGGAGGTTCCTTTTCGAAGTCCACCTGCAGCGGCCAGGGATTTCGTTCTGCAAACGCGTCACCGGGCGGCGGCACCAGCATATTGGGCGGTGTGCCCTGAAGAGCCACCAGCTCTTCATCCTGCGACAGATCCATATCCGGCATGGAGGCCATCAGGCTCCATGTATACGGATGTCTGGGGTCATAGAAAATATCCTCCGCCGTGCCGTACTCCACGATCTTGCCGGCATACATAACAGCTACACGATCCGCCACATGGGCTACAACGCCCAGGTCGTGCGTGATAAAGATCGTCGATACGTTTCTCTCCTTCTGCATCTTGCCGATCAGATCCAGCACCTGTGCCTGGATCGTTACATCCAGAGCCGTCGTCGGCTCGTCACAGATCAGGATCTGCGGATTCGAGGCCAGCGCGATCGCAATTACGATACGCTGACGCATACCGCCGGAGAGCTCCGCCGGGGATTTATCCGCCCATTCGGAGAGGCCGACCATCTGCAGGGCTTCCTCCGCTTTCTCATTTCTTTCCTTTGCGGAAAGATTACCCTGAATCTCCAGAGGAAGCATAACGTTCTCCTTCACGCTGCGCCAGGGGAAGAGAAGGTCGCTCTGCGGCATATATCCACAGTAATTCTTCTGACCTGCAATATTTTTCCCATTCACAAGGATCTCACCCTGATTCGGAGTCAGAAGCTGATTTACCAGACGAAAGATCGTGCTCTTACCGCAGCCGGAATGCCCGACCAGACACACAAACTCGCCCTTCTTAATCTGAAAGGAAAGATCCTGCATCAGCGGAAGGTTTTTGCCCGGATAAGAAAATGTTACGTGATTAAACTGCAGCATTTACTTCTTCATCTCCCAGCCCATATCCCAGAAAGCGGCTTCGTAACGGGAACAGTTTTTGAATACTTCCGAAAGTCTTGCGATCTGACGCTCGTCGAAGCCATCCGCCAGGCGCTCCATCAGTGCGATCAGCTTCTGATTGGCTTCGTGATACTCCTCAGAGATATAGCCGCTGACCCATTCGCCGAAGAACGGGTGCTCCCAGCAGCCGGGATACTGCGCCTTCAAGCGGCAGGCGATCTCCTCGTAGCTCAGCGCACAGGAAAGGATTGCCGCCATCACATCAGCGGGACCTCCCTCGTAGGCAATTCGAAGCATATAAGAAGTATAAGAAATGTTATCCAGCGCCGCCGGGCAGTGCTCCGCTTCTTCCTCGGTGATGCCCAGGCGCTTCATGTAACTGCGATGAATCTCCATCTCTCCGTTCATCAGAGAGTCTGTATAGGCGGAGAACTCGCGCATCGTGTCCATATCGAAAGCCTTCGCCGCTCCTACGGCGAATACCTTCGCATAATCAATCAGATACAGGTAGTCCTGTATCATATAATATTTGAATTTCTCATGATCCAGGCTTCCGTTGCCGATTCCCTGTACGAAGGGATGAGTATAGAAAGTCTCCCAGATCTCTTTGGAATCTTCCAACAGGCGTTCTACAATGCTCATTCTGCTTATTTCTCCTCTTCCGCAAATCTGCTGTGAATGTCGAATGCGTGATTCATGGGGCCAGAGCCAGCTCCGAGATCCAGCATGGCTGCCAGAGCGCCGGAGATGTATTCCTTCGCATTCTCCACCGCATCGTCCAGCGTCATTCCCTTCGCAAGTCCGGAAGCGATGGCGCTGCTCAGCGTGCATCCGGTTCCATGCGTATTCGGATTGTTGATTCGCTTGCCGTTGAACCAGCGATAACTGCCGTCACGGTACAGAAGGTCATTTGCATCGTTCAGCTGATGGCCGCCCTTGCAGAGTACGGCACAGTGATAATTCTCACTGATAAAGGCTGCCGCCTCGATCATGTCCTCTGCTGTCTTTACCTCGCGTCCGGCCAGAACTTCCGTCTCCGGAATGTTCGGCGTCAGAAGAGTCGCCATCGGAAGCAGGCGTGCCTTCAGTACAGATATTGCGTCCTCCGAGATCAGCCGGGAACCGCTGGTTGCTACCATTACGGGGTCCACCACAACATTCTGCGCTTCGTAATGCTTCAGCTTGTCTGCGATCATCTCGATCAGGCCCACAGAGGAGACCATTCCGATCTTCACAGCGTCCGGACGGATGTCCGTGAATACACTGTCGATCTGCATGCCGAGAAATTCAGGAGTCACTTCAAAGATTCCCTGAACGCCGGTCGTATTCTGTGCGGTCAGTGCGGTGATTGCGCTCATTGCGTATACACCGTTCGCTGTCATTGTCTTGATATCCGCCTGAATGCCGGCGCCTCCGCTGGAATCACTTCCGGCGATTGTTAATGCTGTCTTCATAATACTTTTCCTCCTTTGATTATGAATGCCATTAATTTTTCTTCTCCTGCCCGGATATAAGAGACAGGGCGGGAAGCGACCGGAAGTGGTGCCCCCGACCGGCCGCAGTGTACGCATACAAAAAGGGGACACCCACGTGTCCCCATATAAATCAACTCATATGCTTCCTACGTTGGCATTACCCACATCAGGTTCAAGGGTTTCAACAATAACAGCCTCTCTCAGCCTGCTCAGGCAAGCTCCCCGTTTCGTATGCATTTATGGGCTTCATTATACGCCCGCGATTTCTTTCTGTCAAGTTTTTTTGTGACTATTCATCTAGCGGCCTCCGTGTAGGCGATGAATCCCTTCAGATTCGTGTTGCAGCGTTCTCTGCGATAATAAAGCCAGGTGTTTCTCATTTCTTTATTGCTTCCGGTTCTTTCTTTACATTTTCTGTTAAATCAAGGAATAAATGTAGAGTTCCTCCGCTGTCCGGGTGATACTTCTTGTCTTATAAAGTTCCCGGATCAGATTCCAGTCTGTATCTTTCATAGGTTTTCTCCTTGCTCATTCGGGTTTGTCCGTCCAATATCTGTGCATCTGTGCAAGCAAGCTCTCCATCTGCGCAGACGCTGTCCGGACTTTTATCAAAAAAAGTCTCCGGTACAAGTATACACCCGCACCGGAGACAAAAGAAAGAGTAGAAATAGTGTTTGGCAATAATTAGAAAGGCATAATACCAAGGATGATCGCGAAGATCATGCACAGGATACTGAATCCCCATACCCAGAGGAAGCTGTTCTTGATATGATCCTTGATATCCACATCCGCCAGACCGACACCCAGCAGAGTGGCCGGTACCATGGGGCTGATGAAGGTTGCGCAGTTACGGCATACAACCATGGCAACTGCGATCGGCATTGCTGCAACACCGAAACCTTCGCCGATACCGATCATAACCGGAAGCATTCCGTAGAAGTAGCTGTCAGTATCGAATGCCAGAGCCAGCGGTACACTGAGGATACCGATAACCAAAGGCAGATGACGACCCAGGAATGCGGGAAGGATTGCGGAAATCAGATCCGACATGCAGGTGATAACACTTGCCACTTCCACATCACCTACGGTTACGCTCTTAACGAGAATACCCATCAGGACAGCTGCGCCCATCAGAGTGGAACACATCATCAGCGCGGGACCCGCGTGGCTGTTGATGATCTTCTTCTGCATCTTTGCGCCCGGATAGTTTACCAGGATCGCGATCGCTACACCGAACATAAACGGTACGTAGCTGGGGAAAATATCATAAATCAGCAGAGCGATAACTGCAATCGTCAGAATGATGTTGAAAATGAACAGCTTCGGTCGAGCCAGCTCGTTCTTCTCCTTCTCCTGCGCATCATCCAGAACAACTTCGCCTTCAATCTCATGCAGCTTGCCGTGCAGACCTGCACCACGTGCCTTCTCCTTAAGACCGAAGATAACAGCTACTACGAACACAAGAGCAATACCGAAGATCTGAATCGGAATCAGCGTGCTCCACAGGCTGGCTGCCTCTACGCCAAGAACCGTTGCCGCACGCATGGTCGGACCGGCCCAGGGCATCAGATTCAGAACACCCATAGCCAGTACAGAAACTGTCAGCATGCTGGTCGGACGCATGTGCATCTTCTTGTATACCGGAAGCATCGCAGGAACCACGATACAAAACGTGGAGGCGCCGCCGCCATCCAGATGGCCGATCAGCGCGATAACCGCTGTCATTACAGATACACCGATGACATTGTCACCGACCAGCTTCATCAGCTTGTCGATAATAACGTCGAACATACCGGCATCGGTCATGATACCGAAATACAGAACACTGAATACGAACAGGGCTGCCGTCGGGCTCGTGCTGCTGAAGCCGCTCTTAATCAGCTTTCCTACTTGTTCAAAATCATAATAACCGCCGATCACAAGGATCACAGCAAGAATCGTAGGGAATACGATAAACGCAATACTCGGCAGAGTCTTACTCTTAAACAGAGTGACTACGATAGCCGCAATGGTTAAAAAACCAAGAATACCTACAATAGTTTCGCTCATTTGTTTTCTCCATCCTTAATTGATGTGTACCGGAAGCCAGATCACGAATTCCGTGCCTTCTCCCGGCTGGCTGGTCACGCAAAGGAGACCACCGTGAGCATCTATGATCCGATGCACAACGGACAAGCCAAGTCCTGTTCCCTCTCCCGCTTTCTTTGTTGTAAAGAAGGGGACGTAAATCTGTTCCAATGTCTCCGGGCTCATCCCGCAGCCATTGTCCCGGACACTCAACCGGTAAAACATCTGCTTCTCCTTTCCCTTGAAGAAAGGATTCACTTTTTTCTCGCCCTTTACCACATGGCTTTCCAGGATGAGACGCGCATTCTCCGTATCTTTCATCGCGTAGAACGCATTGTTGCAAAGGTTCAGAAGAAGCTGATGGATCTGCGTCGGATTCCCCATAATGGAGACTTCCGTCTTCTCCAGGCATCTGTCCAGTGTTACGCTCTTCGGACAGATAGATTCCACCATCAGCATCGCTTTGTCCACCACTTCCGCAATCGGAATACTCCGGAATGTCTTCTCGGCATTCTTACCAGAAAACCGTGACAGCTGGTCGATGATCTCCTTCGCCTTCTCCGCAGAATCGTAAATCTCCTGCAGATCCTGCTTCTGTTCGGAACCTTCCTCCGCATCCATCAGGAGCATGGCGGAATATCCCATAATGGGAGTCAGCAAATTGTTAAATTCATGGGCGATTCCACCGGTCATAGTTCCCAGAAGCTGAAGCCTCTGCTGATGTGCAAGCTTCTCTTCTCTGGCCCGGAGTTCCTCCAGCTGTTCATTCAGTTTTCGCAGATACGCATTCTCCGCCTGGAAGCGGTTCATGCTTCTCCAGAGTACCGTCAGAAGTGCCAGCAGCATGATCATAAGCGCTCCCAGAAAACCGGCAACTACAAGGATACGGATCACTCCGTTGCTGACCGGAAGCGAGATCTCGTCATAGTCGATCACTGCGCTTACGATCAGGAAATCATCCCCCAGATGCGCCGGCTGGTAGGCGGATACCTTCCGCACTCTTCGCGGCGGGTCCTCCGGCCACCAGTAGGAAGCGTACATCGCCGTTCCGGTCTCTCCGGCCAGCTGCTTCTCAACCATCGCCTGCAGCTCAGTCAGATCATATTCCGGGTGCTCTTTCTGACGATCCCTGATGACATACATGCCGATCTGATTCTCCGCCGGATGCATCAGGATGCGCCCATCGGAGGTCTTCAGCATAATGTAGCCTTCTTCACCGAGAGAAATATACGATGCTGTCTTCTCATAGAGACTGCGGATGCTTAAGAAGAGACCAAGGTTTCCGCCGCCGGATGTTTCCGCAGAAATCTTAAGATAGAAGTTCTTTTCTCCCATCTGTACCAGCGCAAGCTGTACAGCGTTCACAGCGTTCGTCATCTGCCTGATCTCACTATACTCTTCCGGCTGTTCCGAGACGTACTGCCGACCATCCGGGCTGCGATACCCGACCAGGCCAAGCGTTCCGCTTCGGAGATTCTGCTGTGCTTTCAGGTAGCCCTCCATCTCTTCTGCTTCGCCTGCCAGGCAGGCTTCTTCTGCTTCGAGAAAGACAGGATCCTGAAGCATCACATTCAGCGTGACTTCATATTCATCCACATACTCTTCGATGCTGTTTGTGACAGACTGCACCAGATAGACCATCTGTTGTACCTGTCCGTTCACCACGCTCTTCTGATAGCTGGACAGCATGAGATATACAGCCACCGCCAGGATACCGGCCAGAAGTATAACACCGGCCAGCAAAAATATGATTTTCTTTCTGATCTTCTTTTTGCTTTCCTGCACGTAAGTTTCATCCCATTTGTCCAATGTTTTATCGATGATGTCCTTCGATGCCATTATCATACCTCCGGTATCTTAAATATTTCTGAAGTAATCTTAAATATCTTTAAGAAATTGCAACTATTCAGAGCTTCCGCTCGATTTCGTGGCTTTGAATAGTTACAATTTATTCTATAGCATCCCCGAAATGCTGTCAATTTTGCTTGCGTTTTTCTTCATTTTTCCTTATTATATGTATGAGTGATATCCAAGACTGACATGGCAGCAATATTGCAAATTACAGAAAGGGGACTTTCATTTCCATGGCAGAAGAACACGTACTGATCATCGACGATGATCCTACCGTTCAGAGATTATTAGAAAAAGTAATGACCAGCAATCAGCTAATTCCCTCTGTCGTTGGAAGCGGTGAAGCCGCTCTGGATCAGGTGCGCGCTCACACCTTTGACCTGATTCTTCTCGATATTAATATGGGCGGCATAGATGGGTTTCATTTTCTGGAGGCGATCCGCCAGCGCAATATCTCCACACCGGTCATTATCGTAAGCGGAAGAAATGAGGATTATGATACGCTCTACGGTCTGGAGCTGGGCGCGGATGATTATATTACCAAGCCGTTCAATCCAGTTGTCCTGGGAGCCAAAGTGAAAGCCATGATCCGCCGCAACAAGCAGAGCAGCAGTTTGTCTTCCTCGGTGGCAAAGGCAGGGCCCTTCCAATTCGACAAGACAACGCTGAAATTAAGGAAGGACGGGAAGGAAATCCCGCTTTCTTCCAAAGAAACCATGATGATCTCCTTCTTCCTGGAGCATATCGGACAGGTTTTCTCGAAGGAACAGCTGTACCAGCAGATCTGGGGCGACTGGGAAGTGGACGACAATACCATTATGGTGCATATCAACCATCTGAGAAATAAAATTGAAGATAACCCCAAGACCCCGCAATATATTGTAACCGTGTGGGGGTTGGGGTATAAATTTGTAATATAAAGCCTGTACGGCAGACACGAATGAGTCATGCTCGTATGAACGAATTCAAAGAAAGGAAAATATATCAACCATGATCCAGTTTCAGTGCGATTATACAGAAGGCGCTCACGAGTCGATCCTGAAGCGCCTGACAGAGACAAATTATGAGCAAACCATCGGCTACGGCTGCGACGACTATTGCGAGGAAGCTCGCAATACGATCCGCCGTGTTTTCGGCGTTCCGGACGCCGGCGTACACTTTCTGGTCGGCGGTACACAGGCGAACGCCACAGTGATTGCCGCCGCATTAAAGCCTTATCAAGGCGTACTCTGCGCGAGTACCGGTCACATTTTTGTCCATGAGACCGGAGCGATAGAAGCTACCTCCCACAAGGTTCTTGCGATGCCCACATCCATGGGAAAGATCACAGCCGCACAGGTATCCCATTACTGCCGCGCGCACTACGCCAACAGCGACCGTGAGCATGAGGTTCAGCCCGGCATGGTATATATTTCCCTGCCGACGGAGCTTGGAACTCTGTACACGAAAGCAGAACTGGAAGCGCTGTATCAGGCCTGCGAAGAATTTCATATGTATCTTTTCGTTGACGGCGCCCGTCTGGGATACGGTCTGATGGCTTCTGACTGCGATATCACGCCGGAATTTCTTGCTGCGCACTGCGATGTCTTCTATGCCGGAGGAACCAAGATGGGAGCGCTCTTCGGCGAAGCAGTTGTGATCACGAATAAGACGTTGAATCAGGATTTCCGCTATATGATCAAGCGGCACGGCGGTATGCTGGCGAAAGGGCGCCTGCTCGGCATCCAGTTCCAGACCCTGTTCGAGGATGGTCTTTACTGGAAACTGGGAAAGCATGCCGATCAGCTGGCGGAACAGATCCGCAATACCCTGCAGGAATGTGGCTTCTCCTTCCTGGCCAGAAGTCACACGAATCAGGTCTTCCCGATTCTGCCGGACGATCTGTGTGAG
>JABLTL010005374.1_pt1 | contig 11929 bp, 10 predicted proteins | sample 7160151 | NCBI WGS metagenome assembly JABLTL01 (sample SAMN14651223, study PRJNA627086) | human gut metagenome | isolation source: feces | host: Homo sapiens
ATAGACAATAGAGGTAAAAGAAAATATCAAACAGAAATCGAGGATATTGACATATTAAAAAAATCCTATGCTCTTCTGATGGAAATCCGCTCTCAGCAGCACAAATAGAAAAATATCAAATAATTGATAAATTAAAACAAGAATATCCAGTTTATAGAATATGTAATGTTTTAAATATTAATAGAAGAAGTTATTATAAATGGTGTAAAAGCGGAAAACCAATAGCTAATAACTATAAACAAGAACTTGCTGATGTGATATCAGAAGAGCATAATAATGTTAAAGGGATTTATGGAACAATAAGACTAAAGAAACATATAGAGAATAAATTAAAATTAATTTTAAATCATAAATTGATTAGAAGATATAAAAATATATTAGGACTAGAAGCAGTTAAAAGAACGAAAAAGGGATTATCTGTTTCAAAAGCAAAAGAAAAGAACCTTACAAATAAGGCTCAATACTTAATTGAATGTAACTTTAAATCAGAAAAACCTGGTCAAAGGTTTTCTTCAGATGTTAGCTATATAAAATGTAGTGATGGTACATTATATTTATCAGCTATTAAAGATTACTTCAATAAAGAAATTGTATCACTTTCTACATCAAATAACAATGATGTAAAATTAATAAAAGAAAGTTATAAAGAACTAAAACCAGAAGAAGGAGCAATAGTTAACACAGATCAAGGGGCAGTATATTTTGCATATGAATATGTTGAACTTGCAGAAACTATGGGATTTACTAGAAGTATGTCACATAGAGGACATTGTTGGGAAAATTGTCCAATTGAAAATTGGTTTATGCAATTAAAACACGAATGGCTTTGTCAATTTAGTAAATTAACTAGAAAACAAGCTGCTGAAGAAATTAAAAAATACGTTCATTGGTATAATAATGAACGTATTCAAAAGAATCTTGGATACTTGTCACCTGTACAGTATCGTTTAAAACATTCGAATTAATTTCTCTTTTTATTTAGTGAGTACTTGACAGGTAGTAGTATCAAACTTTCTTTTTTTTCTTGACTTTTTAATTGTTATGGTTTAGGATAACTTCTGTTTACACAGAGGGGGAGTGTGTGTTTATGGTAAATAAAGAATTAAATATTCCAACTTTTATGCAGAATAATAGTGATATGCCTGACATTCATGAAATTTTAGGTAAGGCTTATTTGAGGAGATTAGAAAGTATTAAGAAAAAATTTGTGAAAAAATATAATCATGTAAATGTTTCACAAGCTATTTCATTGTCTCACTCATCTTTTAGTGAAGATGCAATACGGGAAATGAATAGACTAGATAAAGCTTTTATTAGTTTATATGGTAATGATACTTTAGATAAAGTAAAAGAACAAGAAAATGTTTTTACAGATTTATTTTATTTTAATGTTTTTCTTAAAGGGTTAGATATGAAATGGGATAAGTTTCTTAGTAGTAAAGTTAAAAATGGTCGTATGGATAATTTTGATTTTTTAAATTCGACTGTAAATAAAGTTAAAGTTTATTGGCATTTAAAAAGTAATAAGTTTATTAAAGAGATTGAAAATGAAGTTGAAAGTTATGGTGTTGATGAAAAAGTAGTTAATGCTAACGTAATGAATACTCTTTTAGAAAAATTAAAAGTAGTAAAAGAAAAAAATAAAAATAAACTAGAAAATACAAAATGTATGGTTACTAAACATTTTTGCGATGCAAAAAGAAAGACTTGTGAATTATTTAAAACAATATCTTTTAAATTTGATGATATTAAGAAAAATAGTGATGACAAGGCTATGAAAACTATAAAAGCTTTGAAAGAGAAAACGTTAGAAGCTAAAAAGCAATTTAGTGTTAAAAAAGAAGGATTTAAAAGTAATATAGCAAGTAGTAAGCAAAAAGTAGTTAGTTATTGTAATAATGCTTTAGAAAAAGGTAAAACGCAAATAAAACTTGCAAAAGCAAAGGTTATTAGTTTAGTTAATAATAAAAGAGAAGATAATAGTAAAGTAGATAATAACATTAAGAAAAAAATTAGAAATGCGGCTGTAGCTTTTGGTGTAGCAGTTATGGGAATGTTAGCATTTGTTGGGGCTAGGCGTGAATATGATAAGAATAAAGCTGAATCTGCTGTATCTGATTTTATAATTAAAACGGGTGAAGACAGCTTTACTACTATAAATGATATAGAAGAGGAGCAAAATATTGTTAATGATACTGATGAGTTAGAAACAAATAATAATATAGATGAAAAAACGACAAGTGTTGTTACAGAAGATATAAGTATGAGTAATGCTACTGACAGTACATTAGAAGAAAATAGTAATACAAATACAGTAGAAGATGTTATTGTTGATGAAAATACAACATTTACACTTACAGATGATGCAGTTATATATAGTAAGGCTTCAGATATAGGTACTAGTGATAAAGGTTATCAACCAAAGTATAAAGATGTAGAGAAAAGTGTTTATAAAATCATTTTTGATCTTGATGGAGAAACAATTTCAGTTTTAGCTAGTGATATAGATAGATGTTTAGAATTAAAAAAACAAGGAGCTACTGTGATAGGTGTTGGAGCTATTAATGATTCTTCTAAAACTAAAGATGGTGATTATGTTTTGGAAGGTTATTATAGTGTTGATGAAATGGAAATTACTAATAACACTTTGACGAGAGTAAAATAATTAAATCTACAGAAATGTAGTTTTTTTTCTTGACAATCTTTTGCTTTATTTGGATATTCAGAACAAGTTATGCATGCAACTGCAAATAAGACTATGTCTAGTACAGGGACTTCAAAGGCGTTATATGTTAGACCAACAATTTATTTAAAAAGCAATGTCCAAATATTAAGTGGAGAAGGTAGTAGTACGGATCCTTATTTTTTGGAATAAGTATATGGTTATTTGGTATTTTTTAAGAGAATTAGTTTGAAAAAATAATTAATGTGATTTATAATTATGTTGTTAGAAAGAAGGAATATATTATGTCAAGAATAATTGATGTACACGCACGGGAAGTGTTAGATTCAAGAGGAAACCCGACGGTTGAAGTTGAAGTATATACAGAATGTGGAGACTTTGGTCGTGCGATTGTTCCTAGTGGAGCTTCAACAGGTAGTAAAGAAGCTTTAGAGTTAAGAGATAATGATAAATCTCGTTATATGGGAAAAGGAGTACTTAAGGCTGTAGAAAATGTTAATGAAGTACTAAGTAAAGTAGTTATTGGCATGGATGTGACTGATCAAGTAAGTATAGATCATGCTTTAATAGAGGCTGATGGTACAAAAGATAAAAGTAAGTATGGGGCTAATGCTATATTGGGTATTAGTTTAGCCGTTGCTCGTTGTGCGGCTAATCATTATGGTATGCCTTTATATCGTTATTTAGGTGGGGTTAATGCTAAAAAATTACCTGTACCAATGATGAATGTATTAAATGGTGGTTCTCATGCTGATTCATCAGTTGATTTTCAAGAATTTATGATTATGCCAGTTGGAGCTAGTAGTATTCATGAAGCTATTCGAATGGGTAGTGAAGTATTTCATTCTTTAAAAAATGTTTTAAAAGAAATGGGTCAAGTTACTGCTGTTGGTGATGAAGGTGGATTTGCACCAAACTTAGAGGATAATGAAGCACCTCTTAAATGTATTGTTAAGGCTATTACTAAAGCAGGATATGAGCCTGGTAAAGATATTTTTATTGCCATGGATGTAGCGGCTAGTGAATTTTACAATACTGAAACAAAAAAATATGAGCTTAAAAAAAGTAATGGTGGCGAAAAGACTACTAGTGAGATGATTGATTGGTTAGAAGAACTTGTTAATAAATATCCAATTATTTCTATTGAAGATGGTTTAAGCGAAGATGATTGGGATGGATGGAGTGAATTAACTTGTCGTCTTGGTAAAAAAATTCAATTAGTTGGTGATGATTTATTTGTTACTAATGCTTCTATTTTACAAGAAGGTATTAATAAAGATACTGCTAATGCAATTTTAATTAAAGTTAATCAAATAGGTACTTTAACTGAAACATTTGATGCAATGGAACTTGCAAGAAGCCATGGGTATACAGCAATTGTTTCACATCGTTCTGGTGAGACTGAAGATACTACAATTGCTGATATTGCGGTTGCCTTTAATGCAGGTCAAATTAAAACTGGTTCTATGAGTCGTACAGATAGAATTGCAAAATATAATCAATTAATGCGTATTGAAGAAGAACTTGGTGATGAAGCAATTTATCCTGGTATACATGCTTTTTATAATATTTATAAAAATTAAAAATCTACGTGGAGTAGATTTTTTTTTGAAACACTAAAATCTAGTTGCTTAATTGTTTTGGTAATAGAAATGTTTTAAAGTTTTTTGAAGAAAAGATTTTTGATATTGCGAGTAATATAGTATATCTGAGATACTTAATCTTTATGAATTTTATAAATACTTTTAATATGCTTTACTTTGTATATGTAATAGGGTTTAAAAAATATAAATTTGATGATTCTTAGGATAAATAATTTAGTGAATTTTATAAGGAATTATTAAAAAATAATTGGAAGTAGATGGATTGTAATGATGACTGAAAATGAATTATTAAAGAATCTTCTTTTAGATTTAAGGGATGATTTTGTACTTACAGAAAAACCAGAGGGGAATTTATTAGAAATATTGTCTTCTTTGGATAATGATATGTATGAGTTTTTTTCAATAGTTAATTGTGAAGAACTTCTAAAATCAAAAGAATTAGTTAAAGTAATTAATAGTAAGTTACCTGCTTGTTTAGAAAATATGGCAATAGGCGATATTAAGAGATTAAAAGAAATAAAAGAAAAAGGTTATACAACTATTATTAATGATATATTTTTATTAGATGGTAAATATTTAAAAAAGAATATTAGTGCTTCTTTGTTTTCTTAGGTAGGGTTCTTTCTTTATAAAGATAATGATAAATATAAATTGATTGTTTCTAAAGAGATTAAAGAAGTAGTAAGTGATGCTAAAGAAGAATCTTCCCGTTTTGATGTTTAAGAACGCTTATAAGGGCGTTTTTTGGGGGATTTTGACGATTATTTGACGGTCCATTCTTTACGTCTTAATAAAACTTTGTTATACTTTGGTAGGTGAGGATTATGGCAAAACAAAATACTTATGATGAACATTCAATTAAAATATTAGAAGGACTTGAGGCAGTTAGAAAAAGACCTGGTATGTATATTGGTTCAACTGATAAAAAAGGAATGCACCATTTAGTTTGGGAAATTGTAGATAATTCAATAGATGAGATTATAAATGGTTATGGTAATTATATAAAGATTCTTTTACATAAAGATGGTTCTATTACAGTTGCTGATAATGGACGAGGTGTGCCAATTGGTATGCATGAAAGTGGTAAAAGTACACCGGAAGTTATTTACACTATTTTACATGCAGGTGGTAAATTTGAGGAAGCTGGTTATAAAGTAAGTGGTGGTTTACATGGTGTTGGTGGTAGTGTTGTAAATGCTTTATCAACGAAGATGGAAGTTACTATTTATAGGGAAGGCAAGATAAGTCAAATTAAATTTGCTGATGGAGGACATGTGATAAGTCCTTTAAAAACGATTGGTGAATCTAAAAAGACAGGAACAATTGTAACATTCTTACCAGATAAAGAAATATTTCATAATGCAAATTTCTCTTTTACAACTATTTGTGAAAGAATGCAAGAAAGTGCATTTTTACTTTCTAATGTTACAATTGAAGTTATTGATGAAGAAGATAATTTAAGTGCTAAATATCATTACGAAAAGGGAATTGTTTCATTTGTTGAATATATTAATGAAAATAAAAATACAATAAGTAATGTTATTCATTTTAAAAATACGAAGAATAAAATTGAAGTTGAAATAGCTATGCAATATACTGATTCTTATAATGAACAGATTTTGTCTTTTGTAAATAATGTTAAGACAAGTGATGGTGGATCACATGAGGTTGGTTTTAAAACAGGGTTAACTAAGGCTTTTAATGATTATGCTAAAAATAATAATTTATTTAAAGGTAAAGATACTTCTTTAGATGGTAGTGATGTTCGTGAAGGCTTGTCAGCTATTATATCAGTTAAAATACCAGAAGAATTATTACAATTTGAAGGTCAGACAAAAGGAAAACTAGGAACACCAGAAGCCCGTAGTACAACAGAAAGTATTACTTATGAAAATTTAAAGTTTTATTTAGAAGAAAATAAAGAGATGGCTCTTGCAATACTTGAAAAAGCACAGAAAAGTAAGATGGCTCGTGAGGCTGCTCGTAAAGCTCGTGAAAGTGTTCGTAAAGGAACTGGTAAAAATAATAAAGAACGGGTTTTAAGTGAGAAACTTGCTAAAGCAACGGGTAAAAATTATATGTTAAATGAACTATTCTTAGTAGAGGGTGATAGTGCAGGTGGTTCTGCTAAAAGTCATAGAAATAGAGAAACACAAGCTATTTTACCTTTACGTGGTAAGGTTTTAAATTGTGAGAAAGCAAGTAGTAAAGATATTGAAGGTAATGCTGAGTTAAGACAACTTGAGTATGCAATAGGAGCAGGTCTAGGGGCTGATTTTGACTATAAAGAAAGTAACTATGGCAAAGTTATTATCATGACTGATGCCGATGTTGATGGGTCACATATTCAAATTCTTTTAATAACTTTCTTTTACCGTTTTATGAGGCCTTTAATTGAACAAGGTATGCTTTATATTGCTACACCACCTTTATATTCTATTGAAACTAGTAAAGGTAAAGAGTATATAGCTACAGATGAAGAATTAGAAGAACGAAAGAAAGATTTAAAAGGTAATTATAAGATACAACGTTTTAAAGGACTTGGAGAAATGGATGCCGATGAGTTATACGAAACTACTATGGATAAGAAAAATCGTCGTCTTTTAAGAGTTACTTTAAATGATGCGGCTATTGCTGAGAAAAGAATTCATGTTTTGATGGGTGATGAAGTAGCACCACGAAAAGAATGGATTAATGAAAACGTTGATTTTACCTTAGAAGATGATTTTAGAAAGTAGGGTATGATGGCAAAGAGTAAAGAAACAGAAGCTATAATAGAGAAAATATATGATTATAGTTTAGAAGAAATAATGGAAACGGGATTTGGTCGTTACTCAAAAGAAATTATTCAAGAAAGAGCCTTGCCAGATGTCCGTGATGGTTTAAAACCAGTTCAAAGAAGAATTTTATATGCAATGTATTTATCAGGATTTACACATAATAAGCCTTATAGAAAAAGTGCTAAGGCAGTTGGGGATATTATGGGTAATTTCCATCCACATGGTGATTCTTCTATATATGATGCGCTAATTCGTTTAAGTCAACCTTGGAAAATGCGAGAAACTTTAATTGATATTCATGGAAATAATGGTTCAATTGATGGTGATGGACCAGCCGCGATGCGTTATACAGAGGCAAGACTTTCAAAATTTGCTGAGGTTATGTTAGAAGGTATTAAGAAAAATACTGTAGAAATGACTTGGAACTTTGATGATACTGAAAAAGAACCAACTGTATTACCGGCTTATTTTCCTAATCTTTTAGTAAATGGGTCAACTGGTATATCAGCAGGTTACGCGACAAATATTCCTACACATAACTTAGGAGAAGTAATAGACGCAACAATTAAACGAATAGAAGCGCCAAATTGTACTTTAGAGACTATTATGAGTATTATGCCAGGACCTGACTTTCCAACGGCAGGTGTTATTGAAGGAAAAGAAGGGTTAGTAGAAGCTTATAAAAAAGGTAAGGGTAAAGTAATATTAAAGGCTAAAACGGAAATAGTAGAAAAGGGTAGTAAAAAGCAAATTATTATTCATTCAATACCATATGACGTTATTAAAGAGCAATTAGTTAAAAAAATGATTGATATTAAACTTGATAAAAAAATAGAAGGTATTAATGATGTGATTGATGAATCTAGTCATGAACATATGGCAAGGATTGTTGTTGATTTAAAACAAAATGCTAATGCTGAATTAGTACTTAATTATTTACTTAAAAATACTGATTTACAAGTTAATTATAACTTTAATATGGTTGCTATTGTAAATAGAAGACCTAAGCTTGTTGGTGTACTTGATATACTAGATGCTTTTATTAATCATCAAAAAGAGGTTATTACAAGAAGAACAGCTTTTGATTTAGAAGTGGCTAAAAAAAATTATCATATTTTAGAAGGCCTTTTAAAGGCTATAAGTATATTAGATGAAGTTATCGCTTTAATTCGTAGTAGTAAAAATAAAACTGATGCTAAAGAAAATTTAGTAGAAAAGTTTGATTTTACAATGGAACAAGCGGAAGCGATTGTAACGTTACAATTATATCGTTTAACTAATACTGATATTGTGGCTTTACAAAGTGAGATGGAAAAACTACAAAAAGATATGTATATTTGGGGAGAAATACTTAATAATGAAAGTGCTTTAAAACATGTTATGAAACAAGAACTTAAAACTATTAAAAAAGAATATGATGACCCAAGAAGAACAGAAATAAAAGATGAAATAACCGATATTAAAATTGACTTAAAGAGTATGATACCTGATGAAAATGTTGTAGTTATGATTACTAATGAAGGATATGTTAAAAGAGTTAGTATGAAATCTTTCCAAAGTAATAATGAAGAACCACCAATGAAACCAGGTGATTACATTAAAAATATGTTTGATGTTTCAACAAGGGATCACTTAGTACTATTTACTAATTTAGGTAATTACTTGTTTATTCCTGTTTATAAAATACCAGATTCAAAATGGCGTGAACTAGGAAAACACATTAATAATTTAATTACTTTAAGTCCAAATGAGACTATAATTGCTTCATTTATATATCATGAAAAGAAAGAACTTATAATGGTAAGTTTAAATGGTATGATAAAAAGAATTAAAATGAGTGATTTATTTGTTACGAGAACAAGTAAGGCTATGATTGCTATGAAACTAAAAGACAATGATATGGTATGCGGTGTTACAGAAGCATTTAAAAATATTTTAGTTGTTACACGTAATGGCTACTATGTTAACTTTAATAAATTAGAAGTTCCTTTAGTAGGTGTGCGTGGTAGTGGTGTTAAAGCTATTAATTTAAAAGATGATAATGTCGTTTCATTAAATTCTTATATGGATGCCGATTACTTAACTTTATTTACTAGTCAAAATACAGCAAAAAGAGTAAAGATGAGCGATATATATGAAACTGGTAGAGCTAAAAGAGGACTTACTCTTATTAAGAAAGTTAAGAGTACAAACTATGAAATTTTAAAAGTTTTAGTTGTTCCTTCTAAAGAAGAATTATCTTATATAACAGAAGATGGTAGTGTAAATATAAGAATTACTGAAGTACCTATTATGGATACATCTAGTACTGGTAGTGTAGTTACTAAAAAGACTATATTAGATGTTTTACCTAAGCTTAGTTTAGAAAAAGTAGAAGAACCAGTAATAATAGAAGAAGAAAAAGGGTTAGAAACAACTGATGAACAAATAAGTTTTAACTTAGATGAATTTAAACTTTAAGAGGCTTTTATGGCTTCTTTTTTTAATAGTTAAAATTCACTTGCATATACTTTATTAGGTGACTATGTATGGATAAAAAAGAAGAATTTAAAATATTTGCTCGTAAGCATCCTGAACTTGTTTCTTTTGTTAAAGATAAGAGTATGACATGGCAAAAGTTTTATGAAATATATGATATATATGGGGAAGATAATAAAGCTTGGGAAAGTTATTTAAATAGTAATAATAATACAACTGCTGATACTTTAAATGACTTTTCTAATAAATTAAAAAATATTGATATAAATTCTATTCAAGAACATATTAAAACGGCTGAGAAAGCATTAGGGCTTATTAGTGAATTAACTAATAAGAGTTCTGTTACGAGTCCATTAAGTGCTAGTGTACCTAAGGTTCCTAGACCAATTAACAAGTTTTTTGAGGATTAATGATGGAATTATTCTTAATTAATAAGTTTTTAGATAATCCTAAAATGTATGAATATTTAAAACAAAATTCTATTTGGTATAAAGCATTAAATCGTGATGCTTCTTTATATAAAGAGTTTGAAAATAAAATGAAAGAGTTATATCATGAAAGAACTACTGATAAAATAAGTGACGTCATAGATAATATTGATTTAATTGAAAGTGTTATTATGTCTTTGAAATAATAAAATTATTTGATAAAATGAATTTAGAAGGTGAGTGAATGAAAAAAGTTTTGAAGTCTTATAAAAAGACAATTGTTTTACTTGTAATGGTAATACTTGGTGTTATATGTGGTCTTGTATTTAAAGAAAAGATGAATATTATTAAACCACTTGGAGATTTGTTTTTAAATTTATTATTAGTTAGTATAGTTCCATTATTATTTTTTACATTAGCTAGTAGTATTGCAAATACTAAGAATACAAATAGACTTAAAAAGATTGTTAAAGTTTCTTTATTATTATTTTTAGTTTATAGTGTAATAGGAGTAGTAATGAGTTTCTTAGTACTTATAAAAGTTCCATTAATAAATGGAAGTGATATTCCTTTAGTAAAAGAATTATTTGCAAGTACAGAAACAATTAATGAAATGTCTTTCTTAGAAAGATTAGTTACAACTATTTCTACTAATGATTTTGTTAATTTATTATCAACTAAGAATTTAGTAGCTTTAATGATTGTATCATTATTGTTTGGCCTTGCTACTTTAAAAAGTGGAGAATCTGGTAAGGCTATTAAAGAGTTTTTAAATTCTGGTACTAGTGTTATATATAAGTTTATTGAAATTATTTCTTATTATGCACCTATAGGGTTATTTGCTTATATGGCTAGTTTAGTTGGTTCTTTAGGTAGTGTTATTTTAGTTGGCTTTTTAAAGATAACTATTCTTTATTTTGTGGTTAGTATAATGTTTATGGTTATTGTTTATAGTGGGTTTGCTATTATAGCTGGCGGTATTAAAGGATTAAAGATGTTTTGGCGTGAAGTAATACCTGCAATGCTTACAAGTCTTGCTACTTGTTCTTCAGCTGCTAGTGTACCTATTAATATGAGTTGTACGAAAAAAATGGGTGTACCAAGTGATGTTAGTGAGGTCACAATTAGTCTTGGAACAAGTTTTCATAAAGATGGTTCTGCAATAGGTAGTGTCTTTAAAATTATGGCTTTAGTTTCTTTATTTGGTATAAATATGAGTACTGGTTTAGCTTTTAAAGTATTATTTGTTTCTGTTATAGCTACTTTACTTGTTAGTGCAGTTCCTATTGGTGGTGGAACAATAAGCGAAATGTTAATATTAAATTTAATGGGTATGCCAGTGGAGGCTTTACCAATACTTACAGTAATTGCTACAGTTATAGATGCACCAGCTACAGTATTAAATGTTATAGGTGATACTTCTGTTTCTATGGTAACGTCTAAAGTTATAGAAAAAAATAAAAAGTGCATGTCATAATGATATGTGCTTTTTATATATCTTTTTTTAAAATTAATTTATTAAATGGTAATTCTAATATCTTGTTATAATATTAAAGATATGCTATTATTTTTATAGTAAGGGGTTGTATGAAAGAGGCAAATTATGAAAAATAAAAAGAAAGTGAACAATAATAAATTAAGGTATAAGATATTTTTTCTTGGTTTGATATTTATATTAATAATATCTTTGATAGGTATTAGTTTTTCTTACTGGCGTTTTGAAAGTAAGCAAAATGATCAAAATATAGCTAGTAGTAAATGTTTTAAAGTCATTATTACTAATGAAAGTGACGCTATTACTTTAACTAATATGCATCCTATAACAGATAATGAAGGGTTAAAGAGTAGTAGTTATTCTTTTACTATCGAAAATACATGTGATACATATGCAATGTATCAAGTAAACTTAGAAGATATATTAGATGATACAATAACAAAAAGATTAAATAATAAATA
>JABLTL010160517.1_pt1 | contig 11929 bp, 15 predicted proteins | sample 7160151 | NCBI WGS metagenome assembly JABLTL01 (sample SAMN14651223, study PRJNA627086) | human gut metagenome | isolation source: feces | host: Homo sapiens
TCAACAATTATTTTTCTTCCAGTTAATCCAGTGTCTCCCAGTGGACCTCCAATAACAAATCTTCCTGTTGGATTTATATATATTTTGGTATTAAAATCTATCAAATCTAAAGGAATTACTTTTTTTATTACTTTTTCTATAATATCTTCTTTTAATTTTTCTTGGCTAATGTTTTCTTCATGTTGTGCAGAAATTAATATATTTTGTATTCTTTTAGGCTTATCATCTTCATATTCTACTGTCACTTGTGTTTTTCCATCTGGTCTTAAATATTTTATTTCTTTATTTTTTCGTACTTCTGTTAATTTCTTAGCCAACTTATGTGCCATAGATATTGCAAGTGGCATAAATTCTGGAGTTTCGTCACACGCAAAGCCAAACATTATTCCTTGGTCTCCTGCTCCACCATTGTCTACTCCTAATGCAATATCTGGACTCTGTTTTACTATGTTTACTTCTATTTCGCATGTTTTATAGTCTATATCTGTATCTTTATTATCATATCCGATTTCTTTTATTTTATTTCTTACTATTTGTTCTATTTCTATATCTTTTTTAGATGTTACTTGACCTGCTATTACTATTTTATTACCTGATGCAAATGTTTCTACAGCCACTTTTGATTGAGCATCTCCTTTTAAATATTCATCTAGTATGCTGTCAGAAATTGTGTCACATAATTTGTCTGGATGTCCTTCTGTAACACTTTCAGATGTAAAATAATATTTACTCATTTTTTGATTCCTTTCTACTATCTATTTGCTTTTTAGCACTATCACAAATCGCTAATTCAATCGCTTTATTACAATTTTCTATATTTACAAAATTCAAGTTTCCTGCATATTCACCATCTATTGTCCAATCTACATTTTTGGCTGTTGTAATTGTGATTTTATTTGCTTTAAAATAAACAAAATCCCTATTTGCCATATAATCTTTATTTTTAAAATCACTCCATAATCTAAAATATCCAGATATTCTTTTTGGTTTTCTTATAAAAAGTGCCTCGAATTTTCCATCATCTAAACTAATATCTTCTTGATTATACCATTTAAATCCTGCTATTGATTCAGAGTTACTTATCCCACCATAAATAAATTCTCCTTCTATTTCTTCATCATCGAATTTTATTTTAGTTTTTGTCTTATATTTTCTTATTCTAAATAATTCCCCAATTGCTCTTAAATAATATGCTAATCTTCCATATTTATTTTTGGCTTTTTGTGACGTTTTGTATGCTACATCTGTTATAATTCCAAAAGCTGCTACATAACAAAAATATTTATTGTTAAACTTGCCAACATCTAATACTTTGGCTTTTGATTTTAATAAGTTTTTAGTTACTGATATATCTTTTATTGGTATTTTTAGACTTTGAGCTAAATCATTTGTTGTTCCTATTGGGATATACGCAATACTAATATCTTTAGTTTCTAATTCCATTAGTGCTGACACTGTTTCATTAAATGTCCCATCACCGCCACAAACTAGTATTAAATCTGTCTCTTCTATATTATTAATAACGATTTTTCTAGCATTATATTCTTTTTTGGTAAATTTTACTTTTACTGTCATATTTTGTTTTTCTAAATATTTTTTTATTTGCTCTACATATCCTGTTATATTTCCTCGTCCTGATGTTGGGTTTATAATTGCTAAAACTCGTATTTCCAAATTATAATTCCTTCTTTCCTTTATATATCTACACGATTCTATCACATTTTTAAATAATTGTAAATATTATTAAAAACCTGTTGTTACAATATTTTCTTTTATATTTTTCTTTTCTTTGGAGATACTATTATATAACAAAATATTATAATTTATAACATCTAATAGGAGTCATATTATGAATCAAATTATTAATACTGATTTAAACAAAAATAAAATAGACCAAGAAAGTGATTTAGAATTATCTAACAATAATAAAAAAAATGTTAAAAAAAGATTTAATATTCAATTGATTCTTTCTATTACGGCTATTATAATAATTTCTTTTTGTTTTTTTTATTATAAAATCTCTTTAAATTCAAAAGAAAATCTTTCTAATTTATTGATTTCTAATTATAATATAACCCAATTATATAATGATAATTCTTCTTTTAAAAAAAATAATAGTCAAAGTAATTCAAATCTTCCAGCCAATTATGTAATAGGAATTATCAAGATACCTTCTATTGGGCTTTCTTATCCTATTTTTAATGGTCTTACAGATGAATTATTAAAATCTTCTCCTTGTAAATTTTTTGGTAAATTGCCTTCAGAAGCCAAAAATTCTTATGATTATAATTTATGTATTGCTGGACATAATTATAATAATGATAAATTTTTTAGTAAAATTATGAAGTTAAAAATAAATAGTGAAATTTTTATTTTAGATAACTCTAATAATACTTTTAAATACACTGTTTTTAAGAATTATGAGGTTAAAGAAAATGATTTTTCTCCTATTTATACTTTAGAAACTAACAATAAAGAATTAACTTTAGTTACTTGTAATAATTTTTCTGGAAATAGAATTATAATAAAAGCAAAAATTGAAGATGTTTAAACATCTTCAATTTTAATTAATCAATATTTCTATAATCACTAACTTTTTTATATGCATATATAGCTGAAATTCCAAATACAACAACTAATAATACTGTTGGTAAAGAATCTCCCATTCCTGTTTTTGGTAAATTCGCATTTATACTATTATTTGTAGTATTATTTAATGAGTTTAAATTTTGTACATTATTTGTATTGTTGTTTGTACCATTTGTATTATTGTTTGCTTGATTTGTATTATTATTTGCATTATTTGTGTTATTATTAGTATTTGTATCATCTAATTCTTCAATACCTAAATCATCGTCATCATCTGCCGCATATACTGATGATGTTGATGTAACAACTGTTAATGCAATAAGCATAGCCATTAAAATTACTAAAAATTTTTTTAAAATAATTGATTTTTTCATATTACCTCTCCTTACTTCAAATAGTATATTCCTATTTTTATCTCAACAATTATTATTATAACACTTTTATAAATTAATTGCAAGTGGTATAGACATACTATTTATCATTTGTTCTTTTCTAAATTTATTTTATATTACACTTATTTTTTTTATTAGTCAATAGTTTTTATATTTTTTTATTTTACAAATTTATTACACATTAAATTTAAATAAAACTATATCTCCATCTTTCATAACATATTCTTTTCCTTCTGCTCTAACCAATCCTTTTTCTTTGGCTTGCAACATTGAACCTTGTTCCACTAAATCTTTAAATGATACTACCTCTGCTTTTATAAAACCTCTTTCTATATCTGAATGTATTTTTCCCGCTGCTTGTGGAGCTTTAGTTCCTTTTTTTATTGTCCATGCTCTTACTTCAGGTTCTCCTGCTGTTAGAAAAGACATTAAGCCTAATAAATCATAACTCTTTTTTATTACTTTATCAAGTCCTGATTCATCTATTCCCATCATTTCTAGCATTTCCTTTTTATCATTTTCTTCTAGTCCTGATATTTCTTCTTCAACTTTTACACATAATGGTATAACTTCTGCTTTTTCATTTTTAGCATAGTCTCTTACTTGTTTTATTACTGGATCTGTTTTTTCTTCTGCTAATTGTTCTTCTGATACATTTGCTATATATAATATTGGTTTAGTTGTTAATAAAAACATTTCTTTTACTAATGCTTGTTCTTCTTCATTAAATGCTAATACTCTAGCTGGTTTTCCTTCTTCTAAATTGTCTTTTATTTTCTGTAACAAATCAATTTCTTCTTGGTATTTCTTGTCAGCCTTTAAATTCTTTTTTGCCTTATCTAATCTTTTATTAACAGTTTCTATATCAGCAAATATAAGCTCTAAATTAATTGTTTCTATATCCCTTATTGGATTTACATTTCCATCTACATGAACAACATCTGAATTTTCAAAGCATCTGACAACTTCACATATAGCATCTGTTTCTCTTATATGTGATAAAAATTTGTTTCCTAGGCCTTCTCCTTTACTTGCTCCTTTAACTAATCCTGCAATATCTACAAATTCTATAACTGCATGAGTTACTTTTTGTGGATTGTACATTTTAGCTAATACATCTAATCTTTCATCTGGAACTGGTACAATCCCCACATTTGGTTCTATTGTACAAAAAGGATAATTTGCACACTCTGCTCCTGCTTTTGTTATACTATTAAATAATGTACTTTTGCCTACATTTGGTAATCCTACTATTCCTAATTTCATATTTTTCCCTCTTCTTATTTAAATATTACCAAAATATTTTATCACACATATATTTTATAGTCAAATTATTTTAAATAAATATTAGGGTCTACTTGTATAGAATTTTTTAATATTTCAAAATGCAAATGTGGCTCATCTGCAACTTCAAAGACTGCACTATTTCCAACAGTTCCTATAGATTGTCCTTTTTCTACTTTTTCTCCTTCAACAACAAATTCAGATGTTAATAAATTAGAATATACTGTTTGATATGTGCTATCATGTTCTATTACAATTGTTAGCCCATATCGTGGATCATTTTTTATTGATTTTACTGTTCCAGCTTCTGCTGCTTTTACTACTGTTGTTTTATCTGCTTTGATATCAATTCCATTATGTGTTGTCCATTCTTCTAAAGTTTTAGAATATACTAAATTTTCTTGAGCATATTCTTGCATAATATCACCTTCAACTGGTTTTTGAAATGCTAATGTTTGTTTTTGTTCTGCATTTTTTTCTTCTTTTGGTACAGTTGTAGTTGATTTTGCTGATGTTGAAGAATTTACATTGGTATTATTAGTAATATTTTTACTTTTAGTATTTTTATTAACTTTATTACTCGTATTGTTTGTGTTTGTAGTATTATTTACAGTATTATTTTTTTCATTTATTTCATTTTTACTTTCTTCTACAGTTTTTCCTAGCTCTGTACTAGCACTTTTTGTTTCAGTATTATTTTTTTCTGTAGAATTATTATTTTCTCCTATCACTGTTGTCATCTTTTCTAATGACATGGTTTCATCTTTTACATTTTCTTTTATCTTATGGCTATACATTAGTAATCCTATAACTATAATCGCTAAAATTCCTACTCCTCCAGCGATATATAATGCTGTATTGTTTTTAAATTTGCTATCTTTTCTCATATAATCCTCCTCTATGTTTTAATAACTTTAGTATAAAAATACTTGTTATTACAAGTATTTCCTTATTTTAGAGAATTATACATATACAATTATATTTTGTTATAAATTATATTGAATTAACATCTGTTAATTCTACTCCTGTATAAAAATGTTTTATTATTTCCTCTGCTGTTGAACCACTTTTGGCCATACTATCTGCTCCAGTTTGACTCATTCCTACTCCATGTCCATATCCTTTTACAATAAATTTTATTTTTTCTTCTTGTTTTTCAATTTCAAAATTAGTAGACTTTAAGCTTAATAGACTTCTAACCTCTGTTCCAGAAAGATTGTGATTTCCGAATTTTATTGTTTTTACTCTTCCACTACTTGTATATTCTAAAATTTTTATATCTTCTGCATTGCTAAAATCAATTTGGATATCTGAATATTTTTGTTTCAACTTATCTAAAAGTTCTTGATTTGTAATTTCTACTTCTGAACTATACTGTTTGTATCCTTCTTCTCCTGCAGTCTCTACGACTTGCAAATATGGAATGGAACTATTTCCTCCCCATACATCAGTTGGTAATTCTGTTTTGCCTCCACTATTAGAATGAAAAAATGCATTAATTGGTTGATTCTGATATGTTATAATTTTTCCTTTTGTTTCATCTACACATTGTTCTATTTTGTTCCATTTATTTTCAACATCACTTTCCCATCTTTTAAATCGTTCCTCTTTGTCTACCCATGCTTGGCAACAAGTAGAATCATCACATATATCTGCGTTATCATGTTTTCTGTTATTTATTTTATATATTGTATATGTTCTAGCTACTATTGCTTGAGCTTTTAATGCTTCTTTTTCAAAATCAACTGGCATTTCTGCTGCTACTACATTACACAAATATTTATCTATTTCTACCTCTTCTACTTCATTTGTTTTTTTATGTAATAATTTTATAACTCCATACTTGTTATATGTATATCCATTTTCTTTTGCATTTATCATTGAATTATCTTCGTTATTTACTATTTCATCATTTGATGATTGCTTTGTTTTTGTGTTCGTTAATAATGCTGGTAAAATAAAACATAAAAATAAAATTGCAATAAAATAATAAACTGTCTTTTTCAAATCATCTCACCTTACTTCATATATCTTTTCAATAATATTCATGTAACTATATTTTATCTCTAAGATATCAATTTTCTTCTCATATTTTCTAGAATTTTTCTTTCTATTCTTGACACCTGTACTTGATTCATTCCAAGTATCTTTGCTACTTGAGATTGTGTCTTGTCTTTATAAAATCTTAATAAAATAATTTCTTTTTCTTTCTGTTCTAATCCATCTATCAATTGTTTTATTGTTAATTTGTTAGCTATTAATTCTTCTTCATTTTTGCTTGTAGAAATTTTTTCTATTAAATTAATACTATTTCCATCTTTATCAGATGTATATACACTTTTATCTATGGATTCTACAGTTACACTCGCTTCCAACGCTAAAACTATATCTTCTGTACTTATGTTTAACTCTTTTGACATTTCTTCAATTGTCATTTCTTTTCCTTTTTTATTCATGTTTTCTTTTTGTAATTCTTTAATCTTTATACCTAATTCCTTGATACTTCTACTTACTTTTATAGCACCATCATCTCTAATATATCTTTTTATCTCTCCTATCATATAAGGTACTGCATATGTAGACAATTTCACATCATAATTTGTATCAAATCTCTTTACAGCTTTTATGAAGCCTATACATCCAATCTGGTATAAGTCTTCTATATCAAACCCTCGTCCATTAAATCTTTTTACAATACTCCATATTAGCCCGATTATTTTCTTTAATCATTCTCTCTAATTCGTATTTGTCACCAGATTGAGCCCTTTTTATTACTTCTATACTGTTTTCAAACATCTTATCCCTCTATTCTTTTGTAATCATTTCAAACTCTTCATCTGCTTCTTCCTCTTCTGTTTTACTTTTAATAATCTTACTCATTGTTACTTTTGTTCCTAATCCAACTACAGATTCAATTGTTACTTTATCCATAAAACTTTCCATAATAGTAAAGCCCATTCCTGACCTTTCTAAATTTGGCTTAGTCGTATAAAGAGGTTCTTTTGCTATTTCTACATTTTCAATTCCCTTACCTTTATCTGATATTTCTAAAATAATTTCATTTTTTCGTAATCTGCCAAATATTTTTACAATCCCTTGTTTTTTATCATACCCATGAATTATGCAGTTAGTAACCGCCTCTGAAACTGCTGTTTTTATGTCTGCTAACTCTTCTATGGTTGGATCTAGTTGTGATGCAAAAGCTGCAACTGTTATCCTAGCAAAAGCTTCGTTTGAAGATTTGCTAATAAATTCTAATTTCATTTCATTTTCAAATTCACTTTTCATTTATAAAATTCCTTTTTACTATATTTAGGTTTTTGGTCAACCTATCAACCATTTTAAGAAACTTCCAAACTAGTAATAGGTATTAACCTTAATATTCCACTCATTTCAAATATTCTCTTTATACTACTAGTTAAATTTGCTAATTCAACTGTACTCCCTATAATTTTTGCAAATTTATATCTTCCTATTACTAATCCTATCCCTGCACTATCCATGAATGTAACACTATTAAAATCAAATATAACTCTTTTTGGCATATATCTTTCAATTTCATAATCTGCTTTCCTCCTTATCTTTTGAACACTATAATCATCAATTTCGTCAGTTATTTTAAAAACTAATAACTTGTCCTTATCATAAAATTTCGATTCCATTGCATCCTCCTTTGTTTTTCTTATTGTATTATAGTTCTTTTTCCATTATTTTCCAAGAGTAAAAAATAAGAAGTTTTGTCATATTTTGATTATGTTTCAAAATATGACAATTTCCTATATTATACATATTATTCATCATCTAAAGTCTCATCATATTCATATTCATAAGTAATTTCTTCTGTTGGTTTTTCTTGTTTTTTATTTTCTTCTTTTGTCTCATAATTTTCATTTACATTTTTTGTAACTGTTTTCTTTCCTTTATTTTCACATTTTGAATTAGGGTTTAATTTTTCAACCAAATTATTGGCTTTTTCTATAACATCTGGTATATAATCTAACAATTTATCTAATGATGAGGTATAATTTACTGGCATTAATTTCACATTATCACCTTGAATAATTAAAAAAGCCATTGGATTAATTGTTACTCCTGCTCCAGAACCACCTCCAAAAGGTAATCTATACTGAACCTCTTCTTCTTTTTCCTTTTTTCTATATTCATCTACTGTCTCACCTTTAAATTCACTACCTCCTGCTGCAAATCCAAAAGAAACTTTTGATATAGGTATTATTACAATATTATTAGTAGTTTCTATTGGCTCTCCTATTATAGTATTAACATCTACCATATCTTGAATACTATTCATAGCTGTAGTCATAAGTCCCTCTATCGGATGTTCGCTCATATTTATCACTCCTCCATTTCTTCTTTACTATACATATTGCATGTATAATATGTATCATTTTAATTTGAAATATACCTGCAAACTTGACATTTATTAGATTTTGATTGCTAAACATTGGTTTTATTTGATATATAAATTTTTCTTTTCCATTATATTTTATAGACATAATAATTGAAATTACACTTGAAACTATTGATACTATCATTGATGTTAATAACGCATTTTCTGTGCATATTACTATATTTATTTCCATACTTTTAATATTTATTTCTTTTAACAGTTCTTCTCCAATTGTTTTTAAAAAATTCAAATATGCATTATATCTTTTTTCTTGTATTTTTTCTTCAAATTTTTCTATTTTTTTATCTACATCAATTTTCGATAATATTTTCTCTATTTTATTTTGAGTAAATGTAATTTTTAATATAGTAATTTTTGATAAAATTTTTAATCTTATAATATATTTATAATTACTATTAATTTTTTTTTTATTTTGAGAATTAAAATCTATATTAATAATCTCTAATTCTAAATTTGAATAGCTCACTACTACCAATAATAATATTATTATTAATACAACAAAAAGAAAAACCAATATACTTGCCTCCTTTTATCTAGCAATTTATATTAGTTTTTCCTTTTTTTTCTATTTTAAACAATTTTCTTTTTTCTTTTCTCTACAATTATGTCTCCAAATATATCTTCTTGATTAGTTTTTACTTTCATTCTTCTTGACATTTCTAGTAAGCCACTAAATGCTGTAACCACTTCTTGTTTATTACGTTTTTTTACTGAAAACATTTTATTAAATACAAATCTTTTTTGTTTTATTAAAACTTTGTACATTTCTTTTACTTTACTAGCAACTGTATAATTTTCTACTAATGCTATTTTTTCAATATTTTTTGCGTTTTGGTTTAATCGTGTACTCGTTCTTTCTATGACTTTTGCATATATTTCTGGAATTATTTTTGTATCATAATCTTTTTCTATTTTTTGCTGTGGTAGTTTTATATTTTCTGCCTGTTTATAATATCTATTTCCAGCAATTTCATAACTTTGTTTGGAAATCTTACTAATTTCTTTAAACTTTTTATATTCAATTATTCTTCTAATTAATTCTTCTTCTGATATTTCATCTTCTTCCTCTTCTTGCTTAGGAAGTAAATTTTTTGATTTCAAGTATAGTAAAGTAGAAGCCATAACAATAAATTCACTTGCTATTTCTAGATTCATTTTTTCCATTTCATTTAAATATTGTATATATTGTTCTGTTACTTCATTTAAATTAATATCATATATATCCATTTTATTTTTTTCAATTAAATGACATAATAAATCTAATGGTCCTTCAAAATTTTCTATTTTTATTGCATACTTTTTTGTTTCTAATGTTATTATTGACATATTTTTCTCTCCGTTCTAGAATTTTTCTAAAGCTATATTTATATTGTCTTTTTGATATCCTTTTTTTAGCAAGTATTTCACTATCTCTTCTCTTTCTAGTGATGTATTTTTCTTTATAAAAATATTTCTTATAGAATTTATTTCATATTGTCTTAATTCATCCTTATTTTCATACATATAGTTTTCAATATCTTCTTTTTTTAATCCTTTACTATACAATTTATATTCTATCTCTTTATTTGATAAATTTTTTAATGCTATGAAATTATTTACTGTTTTGCTAATATATTCTTTATCATTAATGTAGCCTGCTTCTTTTAAATATTCTATAATATCTTCTAATAAATTTTCTTCTATTTCTTTTCCAAATTTTCTTCTGATTTCATTTTCACTTCTTTTTTTATATAAAATATATTTAAGTACTTTAACCTTATATTTTTCAAATTCTTCTATTGTATACACTAATTATTCTTCCCTTCTTCCAAATCTAAATAGCTATAAATTTATATACTGCTTCAGCAAATCCACCATTTTTTACAGTGTTTTTCGTTACATAAGAAGCTACTTTAGTTACTTCTTCATAACTCCCACCTATTGCTACTCCTACTCCGACATTTTTTATCATTTCTATATCATTTATGTTATCTCCAACTGCCATAATTTCATCATTATTTATTTTGAGATATTTACTTAATTCTCTAAGTGCATCATATTTAGTTACATTATGTGGTACTATATCTAGATATTCATATTCTTGATTTATGATATTATCTTTATATTCATTATATTTTCTTATTTGTATTGCCGAAATATTTTGTTTTTGTTCTATTTGTTTTTTTATTTTTTCCAGATTTTTTCTTCCTGAAATAACCAATTTGAATATATTAGGATTATTTTCTTCTATATATTTTTTTAAAGAAGGTACTACTTCGAATTTTATTTGTTTTTTATATAATTCATAATTTCTATATGCCATATATTGTAAACTACTTTGAGCTATAATTTTATCTTCTGTATATATATGAACATGTAATTTATTTTCTCTTGCTATTTTTAGACATTGTAAAGTATTACTTATTTTTAATGTATTTTTTGTTATTTCTTTGCCTGTTTTTAAATTTATAATTTGTGTTCCATTACCAAAGATACCATAAGTAGGTTGTAACTTATCACATAAATCTTTTATCATCGCATAAGTTTTACCTGTACATATAGTAAATTGCAAATTTTCTTTATTTATTTTATTAATAGCATCTATATCATAATATGATATCTGGTTATTATTATCAATAATTGTTCCATCTAAATCGCTAGCAAGTAATTTTATCATAAAATCCCCCTTCTAAGCTGTTAGTTTATTGTTTTATACATGTTCATTATATTATTATTCATCATCATCCATATCTATTTCTGGTATTTCTTCTCCTAGACTTTCTTCAAACACTTTTGCAAAGTCTGCTCTGACTTTTTCCTCTATTTCTGTCAACATGTCTGGGTTTTCTTTTAAATATTTTTTCACATTTTCTCTTCCTTGACCTATTCTAGTTCCATTATAGCTAAACCATGAACCAGCTTTTTCAACAATATTTAAATTTACCGCCATATCTAGAATATTTCCTTCTTTAGATATTCCTTGTCCATATACTACATCAAATTCTGCTTCCCTAAAAGGTGGTGCCACTTTATTTTTTATTACTTTTACTCTAACTCTATTTCCCTTTACCTCTCCATCTTGTTTTATGTTTTCTACTCTTCTTATATCCATACGAACTGAAGCATAGAATTTTAATGCTCTTCCTCCTGTAGTTGTCTCTGGATTTCCAAACATTACTCCTATTTTTTCTCTTAATTGATTAATAAATATTAATACTGTTTTTGACTTATTTATAGCTCCTGCTAACTTTCTTAA
>JABLTL010149049.1_pt1 | contig 11924 bp, 8 predicted proteins | sample 7160151 | NCBI WGS metagenome assembly JABLTL01 (sample SAMN14651223, study PRJNA627086) | human gut metagenome | isolation source: feces | host: Homo sapiens
CCAGGGGCTTTGCCCCTGGACCCTAGTCGCTTTTGTAAAAGCTCCGCAAAACTTAAGTGGCCCTGCGGGGCTTGACCTCCGTAAGCGTTGAGGATCACTCCGCCCCCAATCCAAAGTGCGCGTCCAACTGCTCCGTAAACGCCTTCGCCGCGTTGAAGCCCATCTTCTTCTGACGGTTGTTCATAGCCGCCACCTCGATGATGATGGCCAGGCTCCGCCCCGGCTTGACCGGGATGGTCACCGTGGGCACCTGCACGTCCAGCAGCGTCGTATAGTGCTCCTCCAGACCCAGCCGGTCGTAGGCGCAGTTGTCCCGCCACAGCTCCAGATTCACGATCAGGTCGATGGTCTGGCTCTCCTTGACCGCGGAGATGCCGAACATATGCCGCACGTCGATGACGCCGATGCCGCGCATTTCCACGTAGTAGCGGATCAGCTCCGGCGACGAGCCCACCAGCGTGTCCGGACTCATCTTGGTGATGTCCACCGCGTCGTCGGCAATGAGGCGGTGGCCGTGCTTGATGAGGTCGATGGCGGTCTCGCTCTTGCCCACGCCGGACTCGCCCATGAGCAGGACGCCCTCGCCGTAGACCTCCATGAGCACCCCGTGGCGGGTGATGCGGGGGGCCAGGTGACTGCGCAGGGCGGCGGTCAGGTCGCTCATGAACTCACCGGTCACCTGGTTGGTGCGCAGCACCGTGCAGTCCTGTCGCTCGGCGGCGGTGTAGCACTCGGGGAAGATCTCCAGGTCCCGGGCGATGATGAGCGCCGGGATGCCGTGGGAGAAGAGGCTGTCGAAGAAGGTGAAGCGCTGACCGGTGGTCATGGTGCGCATATAGCTGTACTCCGCCTTGCCCAGCAGCTGGACTCGCTTCTCGTCAAAGTAGTCGTAGTAGCCCATCAGCTGCAAGCCGGGGCGGTTGATGCTGGTGACGTGGATCTGGGTCTGGTCGAACTGGCTGCTCTGAGCCAAGACCTCCAGTTTAAATTCCTTTACGATCGAGGAAAGGGGCACGCCCTTGGTTCCCTCCATGGTCATCCCTCCTGTACGGCAGAAAGGCCGGTTTTTTCTGCCTCCAGTATACCTGTTTTTTCCCGCTCTGGCAAGGGCGGTGGGGGGTTGCGGGGCGTGGGGCAAAAAAGTGGGAAAATTTTTGATTTTTTTCGATCTTCCTCTTGATTTTTTTCAGAACATCTGCTATGATAATAAAGCTGTTTTTAACAAAGCTGCGAAGTTTTTTAAGAGGAGGTATGCAAAATGGCTAAGTGCGACTTTTGCGACAAGGGCGTAGTGTTCGGTATCCAGGTATCCCATTCCCATCGCCGTTCCAATCGCGCCTGGAAGCCCAACGTGAAGCGCGTCAAGGCAATCGTGAACGGCTCTCCCACTCACGTCTACGTCTGTTCTAGATGCCTCCGTTCCGGTAAAGTTACCCGTGCGTGATTTGTGCATTCACAAATAACAGCTCCTGCTTGCAGGGGCTGTTATTTGTTTTTCGGGGGAGGCTCTCTTGCGTGAAGGGAGCTGTCAGCCGCAACGGCTGACGGAGGGATTGTCAGACTCGTACAACATACCAAAAGAACCACGCAACGTCTGAGATAGGCGTTGTGTGGTTCTTCTTTCATTATGTACTACGTAGAAGGGGAAACCCCCGGCGAGGGTTCGCCCTCTTTTCGTCTACGACGAAAATTCACCCACTCCTGCGCTTTTTGGCGCATAGGGGATTTCGCTGACTGCGGTCAGCGACCAAGGGCTTTGCCCTTGGAACCCACTTCCTTTTCTCACTCTGTGTAAGTTCGATTGAGCCAAATCAAAGATTTGGAATCTCACTTATCAGAGAAGTAAAAGGAAGCGAAAAGAAGCTAAGGCGCCCTGCGGGGCTTGTATTCCGTTAGCAACAGCCTCGTGTTTTTACAGCGTCGCCGCCATCACGGCCTTAATGGTATGCATCCGATTCTCCGCCTCGTCGAACACGATGGACGCAGGCCCCTCGAACACCTCGTCGGTGACCTCCATCGCGTCCCGCTGGAACCGTTCGCCCATCTCTTTGCCGATGGCGGTCTTATGGTCGTGGTAGGCGGGCAGGCAGTGCATGAATTTGGCCTGGGGGCCGGCGTTGTCCATCAGCTTCTGGTTCACCTGGTAGGGGGACAGGTCATTCAGACGCTCTTCCCACACTTCCACCGGCTCGCCCATGGACACCCACACGTCGGTATAGATGACGTCCGCGCCCTTGGTGCCCTCCATGGGGTCTTCGGTGAAGGTCAGGGTGGCGCCGCTCTCGTCGGCCAGCTTGCCGCAGAGCTCCATCAGGTCGGCGGAGGGCCAATATTTGGCGGGGGCGCAGGCGGTGAAGTTGACGCCCATCTTGGCACAGCCCACCATGAGGGAGTTGCCCATATTATAGCGGGCGTCGCCCATGTAGACGAAGTTGATGCCTTTCAGGTGGCCGAAGTGCTCCTGGATGGTCAGGAAGTCGGCCAGGATCTGGGTGGGGTGGAACTCGTTGGTCAGGCCATTCCACACGGGGACGTCGGCGTACTGAGCCAGCTCCTCCACGATGCTCTGGCCGTAGCCCCGGTACTCGATGCCGTCGAACATCCGACCCAGGACCCGGGCGGTGTCGGCGATGGACTCCTTCTTGCCAATCTGGGAGCCGGAGGGGTCCAGGTAGGTGGCGTGCATCCCTAAGTCGTGGGCGGCCACTTCGAAGGAACAGCGGGTACGGGTGGAGGTTTTCTCAAAAATGAGGGCGATGTTCTTGCCCACGAAGTCGTCGTGGCGAACGCCCTGCTTTTTCTTCGCCTTCAGCTCTGCCGCCAGGTCCAGCAGGTACTGGATCTCGTCCGGAGTGAAGTCCAACAATTTCAAAAAGTTTCTGCCTTTCAGGTTCATCATTCCTAGCCTCCTGTCAACGTTCACGGGGCGGTATCCCAGCGCCCGATGTCATAAACATAACGAATAATAGGGTTATTATACGCCCACCGGCAACCGTATGCAAGGGAATCCGTGGAAAACCGGAAATTTATGCAAACCCGAAGGGATGGGTGGGGGCGAGGTGGGTGAACTTGACGAACGGGGTCGATTGTGTTATAACCGGAAGAGCATTTTTGAAAAATTCGAGGTGAGGAAAAATGAGCGCTGGGGTCGTCGCCACCCAAATGGCCATCATGTTCTTATTCTTATTCATCGGTTACGGCCTGACCAAACGAGGGCATTTCTCGGCGGACACCAGCCGGGATCTGTCCTTCATCATCGCCAACATCTGCTGTCCGTCCATGCTGCTGGCCGGTATCTTCACCGCTCCCGCCATGACCGGACGGGAGCTGCTGGAGGGGGGCATCGCCACGGTGGTCATCTATGGCATCCTCATTTTGCTGGGGCTGCTGGTGGGGCCGCTGCTGGGTATCCCGAAGGCGGAGCGGAAATTCTACCAGCTCATGACCATCTTCAGCAACGTGGGCTTCATCGGGTACCCGGTGGTCAACGCGGTCATCGGGCCGGAGGGGATGGCGTTCGCGGCGCTGTTCAACCTGGGGTTCAACCTGCTCATCTTCACCTACGGCATCGTCCTCCTGCGCCAGGGACAGGCCAGCGTGAACTGGAAGACCTTCTTGAACGCAGGCACCCTCTCCGGCGTCCTGGCCATCGTGCTGCTGCTGACAAAACTGACCGTGCCCACACCGGTGGTGAGCTGCCTGAGCTACATGGGCAACGCCATGACCTTCTTCGCCTCCGCCATCATCGGCCACAGCCTGGCGGGGACGTCTTTTAAAAAGGTGCTGGAGAACAGGAAGACCTACGGATTCATCGTCCTGCGCTACCTGCTGGTGCCCATTTTGCTGGGGCTGGCGCTGAAACGGGTGGTGAGCAATGACTTGCTGCTGAACGTGTTCCTGCTGCTGCTGGCCATGCCGGCGGCCAATATGCCGCTGATGATGGCACAGGAGTACGACATGGAAACGGACACCCTGACGGGGGGCATCGTGCTGAGTACGGTGTGCTCCATCGTGACAATCACGGTTGTGGCGACTGTGGTGAATATGCTATAATCATATATATATATCAAATGTGAAGTGAGGGATTGAGATGGAATTTAAGATGGATCATCAGAATTTCAACGTGGCGGATCTGGACAAGTCCATTGCGTTCTACGAGGAGGCGCTGGGGCTGCACGAGGTGCGTCGGAACGAGGCGGCGGACGGGTCCTACAAGATTGTCTACATGGGCAACGAGGTCTCCAACTTCCAGCTGGAGCTGACCTGGATGCGGGACCACCCCCAGAAGTACGACCTGGGCGAGTGCGAGTTCCACCTGGCCTTCCGGGTGGATGACTACCCCGCCGCTTACGAGAAGCACAGCAAGATGGGGTGCGTCTGCTACGGCAACGAGGCGATGGGGGTTTATTTTATCAATGATCCGGATGGGTATTGGTTGGAAATTTGCCCCTACAGAAATCGGAAATAATGGGAAACGACCTGGGACGTTGGGTTCCAGGTCGTTTTTTATACAAAATAGAGTGGATTGAGATTCTTTTTGCGATATGCTAAAATAAAAGGAAATGAAGGAACGTTTTAGGAGGGAAAGGCACATGACGGACATACAGCAGAGGGAGGCGGCGAAGCAGTTTGCCTCTTATTGGAAAGAAAGAGGATATGAAAAGGGGGAAAGCCAATCGTTTTGGCTCTCCCTGCTTCGAGAGGTTTATGGAGTAGAGCACCCGGAACAGTTTATTTCGTTTGAAGAGCAGGTGCATCTAGATCACACTAGCTTTATGGATGGGTTTATTCCCTCAACAAAGGTGCTGATTGAGCAAAAAGGTTTGGGAAAAGACTTGAATAAGGCGATCAGACAGTCAGATGGAACCTATTTAAATCCGTTCCAACAGGCAAAACGTTATATTACGGAACTGCCGGTATCCAAACATCCGCGTTGGGTCGTCACTTGTAATTTTTCTGAATTTTATATATACGATATGGAACGCCCAGGCGGAGAACCGGAGAAACTGCTTTTGGCCAATCTGGAGAAAGAATATTATCGTTTGCAATTTTTGGTGGATAAGGGAAATGAACACTTGCAACGAGAAATGGAAGTTTCCATAGCAGCTGGTGAAATTGTGGGGTTGCTGTATGATGCGTTTTATAAGCAGTATGCAGATCCCAGTAGTGAGCGGGCATTAAAAAGCTTGAATATTCTATGCGTACGTTTGGTATTCTGCCTGTATGCGGAAGATGCAGGGATATTTGGACGGCATGGGATGTTTCATGACTATTTGGCAGAGCTTGAAGCGAGAAAAATGCGCCGGGCACTGATTGAGCTTTTTAAGGTTTTAGATACCCCTCCAGAGCAGCGTGACCCTTATCTGAAAGAGGATTTTCCAGAATTGGCAGCGTTTCCCTATGTCAACGGCGGCTTGTTCCAGGATGAGGAGATTGAAATCCCGCCGGTGACGGATGAGATTCGTGACTTGCTTTTATCCAAAGCTAGTGCTGAGTTTGACTGGTCTGAGATCAGTCCGACGATTTTCGGCGCTGTATTTGAAAGTACGCTGAACCCGGAGACCCGGCGTTCGGGTGGAATGCATTATACATCCATCGAAAATATTCATAAGGTGATCGATCCGTTGTTTTTAGAGGAGCTGAAAGGGGAACTACGGCATATTTGTGAGATTGCAGTGGAGAAAGAGCGTAACCGGCAGCTACGAGGCTTCCAAAAGAAGCTGGCGTCCTTGCGCTTTTTGGATCCTGCCTGCGGCAGCGGCAATTTTTTGACGGAGACTTATATCAGCCTGCGCCGGTTGGAAAATGAGGTGCTCCGTGAGTTGGAATACGATCAGATTATGATCGGGGACGCAAAGAACAATCCCATAGAGGTGTCCATCGCCCAATTCTATGGAATTGAGATCAACGATTTTGCGGTGACAGTTGCGAAGACGGCGTTATGGATTGCGGAAAGCCAGATGATGAAGGAGACCGAAGCAATCGTCCTGATGCATCTTGACTTCCTTCCGTTAAAGACGAATGCCTCCATTGTAGAGGGAAATGCCTTGCGCCTGGACTGGGAGAGCGTGGTGCCGAAGGGGAAGTTGTCTTATATTATGGGGAATCCGCCGTTTCTTGGTGCTCGACTGATGAGTAAAAATCAAAAAGCGGATGTGAACAATATTTTTGCTGGGTGGAAAAATGCTGGAAATCTCGACTATGTTTGCTGTTGGTATAAAAAATGCACTGATATGATGGCTGGCACAGCGATTCGCAGTGCATTGGTATCTACGAACTCTGTTTCCCAGGGCGAAAGCGTTGCGAATCTGTGGAAGCCGCTTTTTGACACAGGGGTACATATTGACTTTGCGCACCGTACATTCCGTTGGGACAGTGAGGCAAAAATAAAAGCTCATGTGCATTGCGTCATCATAGGATTTAGTGTTTCGCCTAATGCGAAGGCGAGGTTGCTCTTTACGGATGGAAGGTATCAAGAAGTATCTAATATCAATGGATATCTTCTGAATGCGGAGAATGTGTTTATCGAAAGCAGAAAGAAACCAATTTGTGATGTCCCGGAGATTGGAATCGGCAATAAGCCGATTGACGGGGGCTTTTATCTATTTGAAAAAGATGCAATGGAAGAATTTATAAAAAAAGAGCCTGCATCAAAGAAGTATTTCCGTCCTTGGTATGGTGCAAGAGAATTTATAAACTGCAAACCTCGCTATTGTTTATGGTTGGGGGAATGTTCGCCTGCGGAGCTGCGTAAAATGCCCCTATGCAGGGAGCGTGTTGCACAAGTAAGAGAATACCGACTTGCTAGCCCGAGTGCTGGAACAATAAAACTTGCGGATAAGCCGACTCGCTTTCACGTTGAGAATATGCCAAAAGGAAACTATATTGTTATTCCCGAGGTTTCCTCCCAAAGGCGTCGATATGTTCCTATGGGCTATATGAATAGTTCCGTTCTTTGTAGCAATAAAGTTAGGCTTATGCCAGACGCCAATCTGTACGAATTTGGAGTGTTAGAATCAAATGTACATATGGCGTGGATGCGGGCTGTATGTGGTCGATTAAAGAGTGATTATGACTACTCTATAAAAATAGTCTACAACAACTTCCCCTGGCCGGAACCGACAGATGCGCAAAAGGAAAAGATCACCCAGACTGCGCGGGGGATTTTGGATGCCCGTGCGCTTTATCCGGACAGCAGCCTTGCAGATTTGTATGATGAGGTCACCATGCCGCCAGAATTGCGCAGGGCACACCAAAACAACGACCGAGCGGTGATGCAAGCATATGGTATGCCGATCAAGGGAACAACAGAGAGTATTTGCGTAGCTGAGCTGATGAAACGGTATCAGGAGCTGACAAGCAAAAAATAGTATCGCGAAAAAGACCGGAAGCTATGCTTCCGGTCTTTTCCGTTATGCGGTTGTTTGGACGCTCACATCTCCAACAGATCACTGTCGTCATCCAGCTCCGCCTCGTCGAACTCGACCACCAGCGGCTCCTTCCGGTACAAAATATCGTACATGACCGGAACGATGAAAAGGGTCATGAAGGTGGCGTAGAGGAGGCCGCCGGCCACGACGATGGCCATGCCGCGGCTGGCGCCGGCCATGGTGTCCTGGCTGAAAACCAGGGTACACATGGACAAAATCGTGGTCAGCGCCGTCATGAGGATGGGGCGCATACGGGTCTTGCCTGTGATGAGCAGCGCCTCCCGCCGTTCAAACCCGGCGATGCGCAGCTGATTTACGTAGTCCACGAACACGATGCCGTTGTTGACCACCGTACCCATGAGGACCAGGAAGCCAATGAGGCTCATGATGGACAGCTGCTCGTGGCCGATGAGCAGGCCGATGAGGCCGCCGGTGAAGGCCAGGGGGACGGTGAAGAGGATGATGAAGGGGCTCAGGAGGCTCTGGAACTGGGCGACCATGACCAGGTAGATGAACAGCAGACCCAGTGCCAGCATCTTGACCATCTGCTCCACCATCTGACGGGTGTTCTCCGTCTCGCCGCCGATCTCGGCGCTGTAGCCCTGGGGCATGTCGTAGTCGTCCAGCAGCTTTTGCACCTGCTCGGACAGCTTGGTGGTGTTGTAGCCCTCCTTGGTGTCCGCTTTCACCTGCATCATCCGGGTGTTGTTCTTCCTGGCGATGGCGGCCACGCCCTTCGTCTCCTCCACCTTGGCGAAGTCCTTGAGCTTGTACTTCTTGGTCACCGATTTCCCTTCGTCGTCTGTGGTGTTGGACTCCAATTCCAGGTTCATCAGGTTCTCCCGGGTCAGCTTCTCGTCGTCGTCCAGGATGTCCACCTGCATCTCCTGACCGTCCACCGTCACGGTAGCGGCCTTTTTCTCGGTGGTCAGCCCCACGCTGATGGCGGAATAGATCTGCGCCACCGTCAGGTTCTTGCGCATGGCCTTGTCCTTGTCGATGACCAGCCGGAGAACGTCGTCCCCCTCTTCCTGGCCATTGGTGATGTTCTCAAAGCCGTCCACCTGGCCGATGAGCTTCTCGATGTCCTTGCTCACCTCCATCAGCTTGTCCAGGTCGTTGCCGTACACGTCCACCTGCAAGCCGCTGCCCATCATGGTGGACATATCCCCCATGGCAGAGGCGGAGACGGTCAGCTCGCAGTCCAGCTTCTTGCCCACTGCCTCGATGCCGTCGCAGATGGCGTCCACCTGCTCCTCCTTCTTCACCGTTTCATCCGGGAGGATCATGAAGGCGTAGGTGGTAAAATCTTGCTGGGCGCCCATGGAGCTGGTCATGATGGATGCGCCGCCGCCGGCCAGGACGCCCACCTTGGCCACGTGGTTGACCTTGAGCATGGCGTCCATCACTTCGTCCGCCTTCTGGTAGGCGTCCTGCTCCTTGATGTCGTCGGCCAGGGTCATGCTCACGGTGATCTGATCCGAGCCGATGTCCGGGATCATCACCACGCCCATCCGGATGACCTCCACCACCGAGAAGGCCAGCAGGGCGATGGCGATGAGCAGAGGGACGATTTTGACCCGCAGGCAGAAGGACAGCACTTTCTCATAGACCCCCAGCACCTTGTCAAAGAACCGGTGGGAACGCTCCTTGGTCTTGCGCAGCATCACCGAGCTCATGGTGGGCACCACGGTCAGGGAGACCAGCAGGGAAGCCACCAGGGCATAGGTGATGGTCAGGGCGAAGGGGAGCATGAGCTGCCGGGTGTAGCCGGTGGTGAAGATCATGGGCAGAAAGACGCAGACGGTGGTGAGGGTGGACGCCAAGATAGGCCCCTGCACCTGCCGGGCGCCCTGCACCGAAGCGCGTGCCGGATCGATGCCCCGCCCTCGGAGACGGTAAATGTTCTCAATGACCACGATGGAGTTATCCACCAGCATACCGATGCCCAGAGCCAGACCGGCGAGAGACATGATGTTCAGGGTGATGCCGCTGAAATACATCATCAGGGCGGCCACCAGGACGCTGAAGGGGATGGAGAAGGCCACCACCAGGGTGGGTTTGATGTTCTTCAGGAAGGCGGCCAGCACCAAAATCGCCAGGGCTGCGCCCCAGATCATGCTGCTGAAAATGTTGTCAATAAATTGTTCGATGTAGTCGCCCTGGTCGCTGAGCATGGTAAATTCCAGACCGTCATACTCCGCTTCCAGGTCGGCGATGGCCGTGTTGCAGGTCTTGGAGACGTCACTGGTGCCTGCGGTGCTGGCCTTGAAGATGGACAGCACAATAGCGTCCTGGCCGTTGACCTTGGCGTAAGTCTCCCCAGCGTTGTCCACCACCGTCACCTTGGCCACGTCCCCCAGACGCACGTCCCCAATGCCGTCCACGTGGCAGAGGAGCATTTTTTCCAAATCCTTGGTGCTGTCAAAGGCGGAACCCACCTTTAAGAGCCACTGGTGGTCGCTCTTGTCATCCACGTACCCGGCGGGCATCTCGAAGTTCTGGGCGTAGATGAGGGAGGACAGGGTGTCCATGCTCAGCAGGGCGTTCAGGTTGGCGTTTTTCAGGGCTTCCTCGCGAGAGGTCTTGTAGGTCTCCTCCGCCTCCGCCAGCTTGTCCTGGGCGCTCTGGAGCTGTGCGGCGCCGCTGCCGAAGCCTGCGGCGGCCTGGATCTTGGCAGACTCAATGTCGGCGTAATCCTTGCCCTTCATGGCCTTTTTGTACTGCTCCAAAATGCCTTCGGTCACCTGAATCTGCACCTGCAGGGAGGTGATCTGGCTGTCAAAGCTGTCGGCGGATTTCTTGGCCTGCTGGAGACCGGTGGCGGTGCTCTCCAGGGTGTCGGCGGAGGTCTGGATGCTGCCCACGGTGGTGTTGCCCTGGGCAATGAGCTGGTCGATGGCGGCCACAGTCTCCTCGTCCAGACCGGCCACTTCGGCGGCGGCCTTCAAATCCTCCAGGGGCATACTGTCCTCCATGCCCGCGTTGTGGAGGGTGCGGTAGAGCTGGCTGAGCTGCTTGGCGGAGGTCTGCATGGTCTTCACCGTGTCGTCCACCTCTTCCAGCTTCACGCCGTTGTCCGCCAGCTGATCCACGATGGCCTGCCGCGCCTGCTGGAGGGCGCCCAGGCTGGCCTGCTGGTTGGTCAGCTGACTCTCGTAGGAGGACATCTGGTCGGTGGCCTGGGAAGCCTGGCCTAACTGGCCGCTGGCACTTTGCTGCTGGGCGTCCAGCTGAGCCTGTGCCTTGTCCAGCTTGCCCTTGGCGCTGGTCAGCTCCTTCTTGGCCTTATCCAGCTTGCCGCTGACCTTCACCAGCAGCTTGTCGTTCAGGTCGTCAATCTTGGACTGGTCTAAGCGCACCTCCACCGTCTGTTCCACCAGACCCATGGTGCTCACGCTTGCCACGCCGTCCAGGCGTTCCAGCCGGGGGAGGAGGGTGTCGGAGACGAAGTCGGACAGCTCGTAGATGTCCTTGCCCTCGTAGTTCACCGATGTGTACAGGGTGGCCACCATATCCATGGACAGCTCCATCACGTTGGACGCCCCGCAGGTGTCGGGCAGGGAGTCCTTGACCTGGTTCAGGGCGGTGTTGACCTTGACCATGGTGGAGTCCATGTTGGTGCCGTCGGCAAATTCCAGCAGGACGATGCTCACGTTCTCCCGGCTGGAGCTGGTGACGTTGGTGACGCCGGTGACGGTGCCCAGGGCGGATTCCAGCGGTTTGGTCACGTCGGTCTCCACCTTTTCCGGGCTGGCGCCGGGGTCGGTGGTGAGGACCATCATGTAGGGCAGATCCATCTCCGGCAGCAGGTCGGTGGTCATCTTGGTCAGGCTGACTGCGCTGAGGGTCAGCACGATGATTACCGCCACCAGGACGGTAAAGGGTTTTTTCACGCAAAATTTCGACATAGTTTGTTCGATTCCCTCCAAAATGTGGGTGTGTGGGTGGCGTTACAGCTTTTGCACAAGCTGCCGGATCTGCTCCAGCAGCTTCTGCTCCAGGCACTCCATCTGGCCGATCTCCTCTGGGGTGAACCCGCTCATCAGCTCCGACAGTAACGTCTCACGAGCGGTCTGTCCCTGCCGTACCAGGGGGAACGCGGCGGGGAGGAGGGTCAGATGGACCTTGCGGCGGTCCAGCTGGTCTGGCTCCCGTACCAGGAACCCTTTCTGCACCAAGTGCTCCACGGCGGTGGAGACGTTGGACTTGGCCAGCAGCAGGCTGTCGGCGATGCCTCGACAGGTGTCGCAGGCTGGGCTTTCCGCCAGGAACAGGATGATGCCGACTTCGATCATGGTCAAGTCGAACGCCGCCATCATCGGCTCCATGCTCCGGCTGCACAGCTGCTTCACGCTCTGGGCCCACACCATCATGGTGTGCTCCATGGCTCGATGCCTCCTTTCTCAGATTTGATACGAAATGGGAAAGTAGTTCTTATCTATAACCATTATAAAGAGAACGGGTTGGTTGTCAAGGGGGAAGTTGGCGGGG
>JABLTL010067291.1_pt1 | contig 11905 bp, 4 predicted proteins | sample 7160151 | NCBI WGS metagenome assembly JABLTL01 (sample SAMN14651223, study PRJNA627086) | human gut metagenome | isolation source: feces | host: Homo sapiens
CCTCCCAACGGGACGCAAGGGCCGCTTCCGCCGATTCGCGCGGCGCAGGAGCGCCCGATGCATCCAGATCGATGCGCTGCGTCGCATACGCCTCAACATCTTCAGGGGAATGCGTCGCGACGACCACGGTAATGCTAAGTTCGCGATTTACGCGACCGAGCAGGAACAAGAACTGCTTCACGGCATTCGGATCGAGCTGCGCCGTGGGCTCGTCGAGCAGCAGCACGCGCGGACGCAACGCCAGCACGCTCGCCAAGTTCACAATTTGCTTCTGACCTCCCGAGAGGTCTTCGGTCTTCTTGCGCACCCATGGCTCAATGCCGAAGAAGTGCGCGACTTCCGCCACGCGCCTGCGCATTTCGCTTTGCGGCATGCCGACGTTTTCAAGCCCGAACGCAAGCTCATGCCACACCGTATCGCACACGATTTGAGCGGCGGGGTCTTGCATCACGAAGCCAATCGACTGCGCCGACTCAAGCGCCGTAAACGCCCGCTCGCCTTGCACGCCTTCCCCACATGCAACACGGCCCAAAACGCGCGCCCAGCCGCGATACGCGCCCGCAGGCACGAGCTCGGGTTTCAGCGAGCGCAAAAGCGTGGTTTTGCCCGAACCCGTCGAGCCCACCACAACGCAAAAGGCCCCCTGATCGATGCTCAGGTCGGGCCACGAGATTTCGCACGTGGACTCGCCGCCGCCCGCGGGGTACGCGAACGCAAGCCCCCGCGTTTCCACGGCGAGCGCAGCATTGTGTTCGTTCATCATTCGCACGACCTCCATTGCAGCCAATCGCGCAGCCACAACGCCGGAGGCACCAGCATAAGCAGCGCATAGGGAAGATACAGCCAAAACGGCGCGATGCCCGCGACCACGGGATAAAACGAGAAGCCGGCGAGCGCCAGCCACGCGCACACTGCGCTCGCGAGCGCAAGGGCGACCACCGCAACGAGCACCACGACGTCAGATGCGCCCACGTGAAAACGGGCATACGTCGTGCGTCGCGCGCCGCAATCGTAGCCGCGTGCGCGCATGGCGCAGCTTCGCTCCAGGGCGTCTTCCATGCCCCACCCCATGAGCACACTCACAATGCGCATGCGCCCCTGCGCGGCATCTTTCTTCGAACGGGGCGCCGCGGCGCTCATACCGTCTTGCACGTCGGCGATGGCGCGACCGCGCGAAACGAATTGCGGCACCAAGCGCAAAACCTGCGAGACCATGAGCGTAACGACGGGCGCGGCGTTTCCGAACAGCGCAAGCGAGTTCTCGGAATCCATGCAGGCGGAATACGACGCGAACCATAGGAACACCGACGCGAACATGCCGCCCGAGCACAGGCCGTACAAAAGCGCTTCGGCATAGATGGCGCGCTGTCCTATGCGGAACAGCTCGGTTGAGCCCGACGCCACGAAAAACGGATTCGCCGCAGCGACAACCAGGCACAACGGCACAACCCACCGAAGCGACATCAGTGTGGCGCGCCCGCCGCGACACACGAACGAGCACGCGAGGGCACCCGCGAGCGACAGGGCCACGAATACGGGATGCAAGCACGCCATAGACAGCGCAAGGGCGCTCGCCAAAAATACGAACGCCACTGCAGGATGATATGTATGGAAAACGTTGGTCATAGGAATTCTTGCCTGCGCAAACGTGCGCGTTATATAATGCGGGTGTCGACGGACGCCTGAGGTGGAATGCGGGCGATGCCGTCAAAGTACTACGGGCGTTAACCTTAGACAAGTTAACGCCCTTCTTTATGGCCCGCCCAAAGCGCCTTTCCGAACGCGACCGCCTCTCGCGCCAACCCGGCTAGAGCTGTGATTAGCTTGATGACTTGGATCGCAACGTCCATCTACGAATCACCTCCTCTCGAAAGAGAAGGCATCGCCCGGCGCTCAGGGCTTACAACCGCCGACGCCGCGCATCATATCACGCGCGGCGTCGTTTTTCTTTACGGCAAATACAATTAGCCCGTCACGTAATACCAGGAAACGGAATCACCGTTGGAGAGCACATAGTTGCTGCATGCCGTCATGGGAACGGCCCCGTTCACCGAGTACATCCAGCCGCTGTTTCCGCCGTGTTCTTTTTCGGCAAGGCCGCCAATGGCTCTTACGTACACGCCATAGCCCGTGTTCGATGCGCTCATCGAGAGGCCGCACGCGCACAGGGCATCGTAGACCGTCGCGCCCTGGTTGAACGTGAAGGTTCCGCCGCCCGAAACGGGGTTGCCCACCGCCGAGCTCGATACGGACACATACACGGTTACCGTGCCAGCAGGTGCGGAAGCGCCCGGCTGAGACGAGCCACCCGCCGAGGAACTCGAGCTCGAAGAACCAGAGGAGTTTGAAGAGGCTCCCGAAGAAGAGGAGCTCGACCCCGAACCAGCGCTCGAAGACGAGCTGCCGCCCGAGGACGAAGAGGAACCCGAATCGGAATCGGAAGAGGTGCCGGAAGCCGAATCGTCAGACGAGGACCCATCGCCTTTCGATTTCGACTCGTCGCTCTTGGAGGCGTCGCTCGACGCGCCCTTCTTGTCTTCGGATTTCTTATCGGACGCATTGGCTTCGTTCGACGCTTCGTCCTTGTCGGCTTTCGCCTCGTCGGAGCCCTCGACAGATGCGGCCTCAACATCGGCCGAGCGCACGATCCCGACGCTTTCCGCAGCCTTTACGACAGGAGAGTCAGCTGGAAGGCCAAAGCCGTTCGTCAATGCGAATGCCGAAGCGCCGATGAACAGCACCGACACAACCGCGAGAGCCGCGACGCCCACGCGCGTTGTCAAAGAGAGCGATGCGCGCTTCGATGCCGCGCCCGAAGGCGCCGTTTGAGATGAGGAAGACGAAGACGGCGAGCCCACGGTAAGGGCCGCCGCTTCCGCCGAATCACGGCGAGGAGCATCCCCCGCCGTGATTTTCGTGTCTTCCGAAGTGGGTTTCATTTCGTCAGACATGCTTCGTTATTCATCCCTATCACGTTTGCGGCGAGCGACGACGAACCACACGATGGCGGCAGCAAGGCCAGCGACGCCGACTGCCAAAACAATGTAAGGCCAGATGGGAGCGATCTCGGTCGAAGACGCGCCGTCATCTGCGGCTGTCGCCGACTCGGTAGTGCCATCGTTTTCAGCCTTCGAGGAAGACTTTGCATCGCTCGCCTTCGCGCTCTTCTGGTCGTCGGCCTTCTTGCCGTCGTTGACCTTTTCATCATCGCTCTTGGGAAGCGCGCTTTGCGACAAAGGCAGCGAAGAAGGCGCCACAGAACCGCCCTGCGAAGCTGTCTGCGTGCCCGCGTTGTCCTTATCGCCATCGTCCTTCTTGCCGCCGGCATTATCGGAGCCAGACGATGATCCAGACGAAGACGTCTCGTTCTTCGCCCACTTGGCATACAGCGTCATATCGGACGTCACCGCAGTCGCGAAATCGTAGGCCTTCGTGCATGCTGCATCGGTGTACCAGCCACCGAAGGCATACCCTTCGCGCGTCGGATCGGCAGGCTTGGTGACCGTCGAACCAGACGCAGGTGTCTGGCTGTCAACAGAAGAACCGCCCTGCGAGTCAAACTTCACGCGATGAGCTTGAGACTTCACGCAGAAAAGATGGCCCGAATCGTTGGTGTAATACAAGTTGCCGTATTCGTCGCAGACAACCGACGCCATGCAATAGTTGGCATACCCAGATCCTGGAACGAATACCTCAGTCGCCTCGGCGTCACCTAGCTTATACATGTACACACCACCGCCTGTGGTGTAGTTGGGCCAATTGCCCTTTGCTCCGTTGAGGGTGAAGTACACGTACGTTTCGCCGTCACGCGTCGAAACGAGCGGCGTGCTCTTCGATTCGAAACCAAGTTCTTCACCATCGGCTTTCGCAATCTGCTTCACGCTCATATCGGAAAGGTCAACGATCGAAAGCAGGCCCTTTGCCTTCCAATTGTTCGCAGTCGCACCGCAAATAAAAGCGTATTTGCCGCTAAACACAGGCGTCGAAGTCGAGTATGCGGCGAACTGCACCTTCGCGGTCTCGGCAATGGAACCATCCGAACCAATAGCCAGCTTGTGCAATGTACCGTCATCGCGCGTGACGGCATACACAAACCCCTCGTGCTCAACGAGCGCCGAGCGAATATTGCCGCCAGAGAGCTTAATCGAGCCAACAAGCTTAGACAAATCGGCGGAATACACGCGGACCTGGCCAAAATCTCCGCCGACAACGTAGTAGCCGTTGACCATCAGGCCACCAGACCAGTAGTAACCGCCGTCGGTAACGGAGGCGCTTCCAGCAACGGCGCCCGTGCGAATATTGATACGCTTAACGGTACCGTTTTGCACATCGTTGCCGGACCAATAATCTAGGGTGTTGATGTAGACGTAATCACCATCAACGGTCAACGAAGAAAGATTCTGCTGAGCGAACGCGTCGGAATACCACAGCGTTTCAAGCGTCGTTGCCGAAACGGCCTGCAGATAACCGCCCGAAAGCGGAATCAAAATAATGCCTTGCGCGACAACAGGACGGCACGTGCTATCCATGGAAGAGCCCAACTCGAGGGATCGCACGACGGAACCCGTCTCAGGATCAATCTCATTCAGGACAGCATTCCACGTCTTTCCGCCCCATACCGAAGCGCCCGTGACAAGGTACACCTTTCCATTCGCGACAATGGGGTCAGACGCAGAGACGCTTGCGCCCGCCTTCTGCTGCTCTTCGGTCAGAAGGTTGAGCGCCCATGAGGGCGTATCGGTCTTTGCCGTAGGCGTAAGGGCATCCATCGACGAACCCGAACCGCCATTTGCAAAGCCGTTCCACGGAGCATCGACATTGGGGTGTTCCGTTCCAGGATTGGTAGCGGGTGCCGCCGAGGGCTTCTGCGTGCCGTCGCCCTTGACGTAACGGAATTCAACGCAATCATCGTTCTTGAGGTAGTAGCTCGGAGCGCCAACGCTCGCGTACCCATTGTTCACAAAGAACGACCAGTAGCTATACGGCTCAGTGCTCGTCGTGCTAAGCACGCGACCATCAGGCATCGTCGCGCTCGTAAGGCCCCACGCATTCGCCTCGAGGTCAGTGCAACCGGCAGTCGTCATGAGCTGCTCGAGGACCGACTCGGCAGTCGTGTCTTCGTCGGCAGGAAGCGTAAGCTCGGTCAACGGCACCACCGACTGCTCGGTGTAATTGCCGTCGGCATCGCTCGCGGAAACGCCCGTGACCTTGGCCGTTACCGTAATAGTCTTGCCCTCGTTCGGGTTATCGAGTCCCGTCGCTCCCTTGACGGTTACCGTCGCAGAAACGTCCATGCCAGCGAGCGCGGCGTAATCTTCATTTTCGGGGTAGCGTTCAGCATAACGAGCAAACCGCTCGCTTTTAAGACAACCGCTAATCGTGACTTCCGTGTTGTACTCGGGCTGCGTAAGCAGAAGGTTCTCGTGCGAGATTACACTCGGCTTGCTCGACTTGAGCAAACGATAGGTATTCTCCGTGCCGCCGGGGAGTTCGCTGAATACAAAGCCATAGTGGCCTGCAGCTTCCTCAGTGGTATAACACCAGTTAACTGCATATCCCTGGCCATACACCTTGAGCGGGGCATGCAGGTTTCCCGTCACATTGGAGGCATCCTGGCCGTCAAGAATAGCCTTATAGAAAGACGTCTTTGCAAGGCTCAGATGGAACAGCTCAGCATTAAGCTCGTTCTGGTTCTGCGGGGCAATGGTGAAGTCGAGAGACTTGCTTGCCGTGACCTCGGCGTTGGACTTGTCGGTCACCGTGAGGGTGATCTTGGTCTTCGCCGCCTCGGCGCCAGGCAGCGGCTGATAGATCGTGCCCTTATAACCGTTGAACGTGATGTCGTCGGTGCTGGCGGAGTACTCAACCTTGTAGTACTTACCGTCGATATTGAGCGTGCTCGTGCGCGGCATCTGCAAATCGGCGGTCAGGCCATCCTTATCGGCAACGATATCGGTACCGGAGTACTTGATGTTGTTGTAAGTAAAGGCCACATCGACCTTCTCCTGAAGGGCCTTCTTGTCGGCAGCGACCTTCTCGGGATCGCCCTTGACGGTCACGGTAAAGTCGTGCGAGCCCTCAACGCCAGACGGGCCGCCGCTCACAAACGAGACCGTCGCGGTCAGCGTAACGTCGCGATCGCTCGACGCGCGCGTCACCTTGCCGGTGTAGTCGCTCCAACCATAGCCGGAAGGCCAAATGGCATCGCCGTCGGAGCTCTTCCACTCAACCTGGAGCTTGTTCTTGCTACCCGTACGATACGGCAGCGTCAGGTTGGACGTAACGGACTCGGCAGAATCGCCCGCGGCATAACCGATGGCAACCTGCTCGGCCGCATCGTCGAGCATCTGCTGAACGCGGGCCTCGTCCCAAGCCACCTGCACCGTCTTGTTGGGCTGATAGTACTCGGTCTTGCCATCGCGCGAGAGCTCAAACACCACGTCGGCGCTGCGCAAGCCGTCGATGTTGTAGCCACTGTAGTCGTTGGGGTCGATGTAGAAGAAGGTCACATCGCCGTTGGTCTTATCCTGGGCGTCGGAGATACCGACCGTGGCATTGGCGTCCTCGGCCTTAAAGAGCACGCCGCCCTCGGAGACCTTGACGTCGATATCGATGAAGCCCAGATCGGCAAGCTGCGCCTTCAGCGCATCGTTGACGTTGCCGCCATCGGCGCTGTAATCAACAACAATCTGTTTGTTGGCATCGGTGAGCTTTTGGACCGCGGCCTCGAGCGAGCCCGCGGCGATAACGGGATTGGCCGAGACGAGCTCAACCGTCGAGCTGCCGCTCGTGGCAACAGCCTTGAGATACTTGCCGGCAGCAGAAGCCGAGACCGTTGCCTCGGCGCCCGACATATCGGACAGCAACGTCCAGTCGGCCGCCGGAGCCTTCGCATCGTCAGCCGCATACCACGCAACAGTCGTCTGAGCGGTCACATCGATACCGTTGGTAGTCGAGCCGTCAGCGCGCTTCGCCTGTACCGTCGCCTTGACACTGTCGCCCGAAACGAGGTGGGTCGAGTCGCTATTGATTTGCGGGTTGGCGATTACGCGCAGCAGGTTGTACTCCCCCGCCCCGGTAACGCTGTCGGACGAAACCCACTCAACCGTGTTATCCAGAGCACAAGCGGTGAGCTTAATGCGCTTGCCAATGAGAGAATCGTTGAGCGTCAGCGCACCGGTCTCGGCGTCAATGCTTTCGGTAACTTCAATCCAGTCCGAATCGCCCTCGCCCTTGGAATACCAAGCGAGTGTGAGCTTAGCGTCCTCAGGCAAATCGGAATCGGACCAACTCGATGAACCGGGAATCTTCACGCGCGGAGTGAGCACCGTGCCAACGGAAAGCGTCGTCGAAGTAGCCTCGTTGGGAGCAACGGACTTGAGTTTATACTGCCCGGCGAGCGTCACGGGGCCCACGGGGTCGACGGACTGTACACCGCTGTAGCTGCTCTTCTTCTCAGTGCTCTTCACCGAGTTCTTGCTCGTGGCGATGACGCGAATGTACTTGCCCACCATGTCATTGGTCGGAACATACGTTGCGGAGTCGGCCGCGTCGGGAATGTTAACGAAATGGCTATCGTAGGAGCTCTTGTCGTTGGAGTACTGCCACTGATAGTGAACTTTGTCCGTCGCGGAGACGTAGGTGTAGGAGTTGCCCTTGGTCGCCTTTGCCGTCAGCGCCTTGCCCGCGGCAACCTGGCCCGATGCCAGAGCGCCCGAGACCGTCACACCGTAGAGCTCGACAGAGCCGGCCTCGACAATAAGGGCAGCGCTCGACTTCTCCTCACCAAAGCCACCGTTGGCGCAGGCCTGAACATACTTACCCGCATAGGTTTCATCGGGCGTAAAGGTATTGGTGTTCGCGCTATCAATCTTGGTGGTGCAAGCGCTCGACGTGTCGCCGTAGTACCACGACCATGCAACGCGCTCGTTGGCGGTCACATCACCCGAAGCCGCGTTGGCGGTCGCCGTGATGGCCTCGCCCGCGTTGGCCTCGCCCGTCTTGTCGAGCTTAACGCTCGTGATATTAATCGAACCAGCGGCACCAATGAGGCTCGTGCCCTTGGTGGTGCAATCGCTGCCGCCGATCTTTGCGGTTACATGGCAACGAACCGACTTGCCCTCGTAAGTCGCGAGCGCGAGGGTATCCGACGTTGCGCCCTCGATGTCGGTGTAGGTGCCGCCCTTGGCATCCGCGACCTGCCACTGATAGCTCAGCTTGGACGCATCGATGTAATCGGAGGCGCCCTTCTCTTTAGCTAGGACTTGGACGGTGTCGTCAACGGTATAAACATAGGTGCCGGAGGTGGAGCCTTCGGGGGCCAGGATGGCGGAGTAGATGTCCACAGCGCCGGCCTGCTTGAAGGGACCCGCGCCATAGCCGGTCGACCAGCCGCCGAACGAGACATCGTTCGCGCCCGCATTGGCGGCGACACTGACATAGCAGCCTTCAAGATCATCGGTCACCGTAAGCGTGGGGCCGGACTCTCCCTCGATGGTCTCCCACTTTGTGGAGCTGCTAGGGGCCGTGGCACCCTTGTACTTCTTCCAGGTGTAGGTGACCTTGGAGCTGTCGACGTAGGAGGGGCTATAGCTCGAACCGGCGTACGCCTTAGCCGTGAGGGTTGCGCCGATTTCGGTGGAAGAAGCGGACAGCTCGACGCCTGCGAGTTTGACCGCGCCGGCCTTGAGCACGGCATCGCTTGTCGTAGCCTCAACGTCGTTTGCCCCGGCGTTCGCCTTGACCTTGAGGTACTTGCCAGCAAGGCTTTCGGTCACCGTGAGCGAGCCAGTCGCCGCGCCCTTAATCTCGGTCCAGCCGGAATACTTGTTCGTCGACTCGTACCAGGTGTAGGTCACCTTGGTGTCGCTCGAGGCGGGCGTGTTGTACGCAACGTATGCCGTTGCGGTGACCTCATCGTCTACGGCCGGAGAAGCATTGCTCAGCTTGGCGGAATAGAGCTGGGCCTGCCCGGCACCGAGCACGGGACCGGGGATGCTGTTAGGATTAATGCCCGAGCCGTACGAAACAGAGGGGCCGTAGTAGTCCTTGCCATCTGCCGTCACCTTGCAGATGAAGTATTTGCCCTCCATCGCATCAGTGATGGTGAGCGACTGCTCGTGGCCTACGACCTCGGTGTAATCGGCGGCGTCACTGCTGGCCTTGACCGTGCCGGCGAGCCAGGTATAGGTCCAGGTGCCAGGATTAGCGACAGAATAGGCCGAGCCATAGTAGTCGTCCTCATCCTCGTCATACATGTTGGCCCAAAGCATCTCGCCAGCCTTGAGCGCGCCAGACTTCGTGGAATATGAGTTGTCCTTATCCTTGGTTTCCTGGATGAAGACCTTGGCCTCGCTGGAAAGCGTCGTGGCGGAAGCGGCGGCAACAACGTTTGCATCGCCCTGGTCCGAGGAAACCGCAGCCACAGAGGCGGACGCTTCGGAGTTCACTTCTTCAGCATTCGAAGAATCGCCAGAAGACGTCTCGCCAACAAGGGCGCTCGCAACGGTCGAAGCGTCGCCCGCAGAACCAGCAGCGCCAGCAGCATCGGCGCCCTGTTCAGCGGACGCGCGGTCCGTCCCAACTTGGGAATCGCTTGCGCCCGCATCGCTCGAAACAGCATCGGAAGAAGCAGAAAGTGCTGGCTGGTCAGCAGTAGCGCCCTCGGCGTTTTCATTCGCGAAGGCCGCGCTCGGAGTAAGCGACGTCGCCATAGACACCGCGACAAACACGGCGACCATGCGCTGCCAAAGAGCGTTTGTATACTGATGGGAGCTAATCTTGGCAACGCCGCTCGGCGGCGTGCCATCTGTCGCATTGCGACGGGTTGCGAGCGATTCTTCGCGTGCAAAGAATGGACCGAATCTCATCGGTACCTCACTTCCAGGGCCCAGTGCGATGGATGAGTATTCCGACTTTGCCTCACTTGAACGGCCCACGTGCCCGCGGTTTTACTTGCAAGCCATTACGGTATGAAGCATACGCATCATCACTATCGCATGCACGTTCCATTACGCAACAGCCAGCCCGCCCATCGGCGTATACGGTTCCTGGTAGAGCGCGGGACTTCCACCCGCATTCCCTCAAGCGTGCGCGCTCTTCGCCCACGCCCGCGTCGTGCCCGACGCAACCATCTTTGCCAATAACTCCAGAATTCTACCATGACTCGCATGCGCATGTTCAAAAGCGCCCTCGAATGTGGCATAGTTCCGCAGCCCCAACCTACGCCGCAGTTGGCATCTTTCATTTCCCCAGGTCAAAGAGCCGTCAGTGCAGACATTTTCGCGAGCTCCGCGACACAGCGCCAGAAAAGAGCCAAACATGCCACATTCGAGCCCCTTTTTATACAAAAGTCTTGATCAGCTGGCGTCCAACAACATCCACCCAAGAAGCCTCTCCTCAACGCGCCGCTTCCAACAATGTTCCGCCCAAGCGACCCCTTTAATGCGCGGCATCTAATATGGCCCACCCAAGAGCATCCCCTCCTAGACAGAAAAAAAGCCGCCCCACAAACGTGGAGCGGCTTTCTATAAAACCATGCGAAGTTTCAACCGGGCTTGGGTTCAACCATCCCAAGCCTTCGATCAAGAACGTGCTCGGCGCGAGATTTACTCAGCGGCCTCTTCGGTCGCGGGCTTCTCAGCCTTGGGAGCAGCAGCCTTCTTCTTGGGCTGACGCGGCTCGGGAGCCTGGATGGTCTCGTCGACCTCAACCTCAAAGCCCAGGTCGTGAGCAGCGGCCTTCATGGACAGGCTGATGCGACGACGGTCGGGGTTGATATCCATAACCTTGACCTTGACGTCCTGGCCGACCTTGACGACCTGCGCCGGGGTGTCGATGTGCTTGGCGGCCATCTCGGAGATGTGAACCAGGCCCTCGACGTTGTTGCCGAGCTCGACGAAGGCGCCGAACGGAACAACCTTGGTGACCTTGCCATCAACGATGGTGCCCACGGGGTAGCTCTCGATGAGCTTCAGCCACGGATCCTCGGTGGTCTGCTTCAGGCCGAGCGAGATGCGCTCGCGCTGCAGGTCGACGTCGAGAACCTCAACCTCAACCTCGTCGCCAACCTTGACGACCTCGGAGGGATGGTTGACATGGTTCCAGGACAGCTCGGAGATGTGAACCAGACCGTCGATGCCGCCCAGGTCAACGAAGGCGCCGAAGTCGACGATGGAGGAAACGGTGCCCTTGAGGCGCATGCCCTTGACGAGCTTGGAGAGGATTTCGGCGCGCTCGTTCTTGCGGCCTTCCTCGAGCAGCACGCGGCGGGACAGCACGACGTTGTTGCGGTTGCGATCCATCTCGATGACGCGAGCTTCGATTTCGGTGCCCAGGTAGGCGTCGAGATCTTTCACGCGGCGAAGGTCAACGAGGGAAGCAGGCAGGAAGCCACGCAGGCCGATGTCGAGGATGAGGCCGCCCTTGACGACTTCGATAACCTCGCCGGTAACGGTCTCGCCGGCCTTGAACTTCTCTTCGACGCTGATCCAAGCGCGCTCGTACTCAGCACGCTTCTTGGAGAGGATCAGGCGGCCGTCCTTGTCTTCCTTCTGAAGAACAAGAGCCTCGATTTCGTCGCCCAGGGCAACGATCTCGGAGGGATCGGCATCCTTGCGGATGGACAGCTCGCGAGCAGGGATAACGCCCTCGCTCTTAAAGCCGATGTCGAGCAAGCACTCGTCATGCTCGATTTTCACGACAGTGCCCTTGACCAGATCGCCTTCGTCGAACTCGGTCAGGGTGCCATCGATCATCGCGTTCATCTCGTCGTCGGAGATGTCCTCGAAATCGATGACATTCGTGTTCTTGATTTCGGTCAAAACGGACCCCTTTCAAGTACAGGGACCCTTCGTCATGGTGGTTGAACTCAACATGTCTCGGGGGCCTACAGATACAAACCCGC